>PDYJ01000008.1_pt1 | contig 294300 bp, 260 predicted proteins | sample 1430841 | NCBI WGS metagenome assembly PDYJ01 (sample SAMN07237672, study PRJNA390542) | Gut metagenome, whole genome shotgun sequencing project. | isolation source: fecal pellets | host: Mus musculus | place: USA: New York, NY | collected 2016-10
CCATTCGAGCTGCTGCTAAGGCTGCCTCTACTCCCGCATGACCTGCTCCAACAACAATTACATCATATTCATTTGATTCGTAAGTCTTCATTTTCATCCTACTTTCCAAGACAGAATTGACTAAATAGTTGGGTAATTAATTCATCAGGTGCACTTTCACCAGTAATTTCACCCAAAGTATCCCAAGCATTTTTTGAGATCAATTTGAACCAAATCTAAAGGCATTGCATCATCAATTCCCCTAACAACGTCTTCTAAAGATTGCTTCGCTTTCGTTAATAAACCAGCTTGTCTTTGATTTGTTACCAAGATTTGATTTTGTGAATTTTCTATTCCGCTAAAGAATAATTGCTCAATTGCATTCTCAAGAGCATCCATATTTTTTTTGCTTTAAGATCGAAGTTACAATAATTGGATTATCAGTAATTTCTCTTATCATTTCCTGGGAAATTTTTGTGCCTAAATCTTGTTTATTTAAAATAATAATTCGTTTTTTATTAGCAGTTAAATTTAATAGATTTTTATCTTCGTCTGTTAAATCTTGACTTGCATCCAGAAGTAAAAGTACCAAATCAGCTTCACCGATAGCTTTCTTTGAACGTTCAACTCCAATTTTCTCGACCTTGTCTTCTGTATAGTGAATCCCAGCAGTATCAATTAATTTCAGTGGCACTCCTTTAACAGAAACATATTCTTCAAGCGTATCTCTAGTTGTTCCTGCAATATCCGTAACAATAGCTTTATCATCTTGAGTTAAATAATTCAAAAGAGAGGATTTACCGACATTGGGTCTCCCCACAATAGCAGTTGCTAAACCATTACGGATAATTTTTCCTTCTTGAGCTGTTTTAAGTAATTGATCAATTTGCTTTGAAACTTCTTCTGCTTTCTTTTTCATTTCTTGAGAAGTTAAGTCGTCCATATCATATTCTGGATAATCAATATTAACTTCCTCCTGCGCCATTGTATCTAAAAGTTCTTGACGCATTGTTCTAATTTTCTCTAACAGTCCACCGGCTAATTGTGTCATAGCAACTTGGCGAGACTTATCAGTCTTAGCTCGAACAATATCCATTACAGATTCAGCTTGAGTTAAATCAATACGTCCATTCATAAAAAGCACGCTTCGTAAATTCACCAGGATCAGCCATTCGAGCACCGTTTGCCAAAAGTAGCTGCAAGATATCATTAGTTACAATCATTCCACCATGACAATTGATTTCAACCATATCTTCTCGAGTGAAAGTTTTTGGTGCGCGTAATACACTAACCATTGTCTCGTCTACAACATCCTTAGTTTTAGGATCAACGATATGTCCATAATGAATTGTATGTGAGGGAACCTGAGTTAAATCTGCTCCTTTAAAAAGTTTATTAGCAATCGCTACTGCATCTTCACCAGATAGACGAACAATTGATATACCTCCTTCGCCAATAGGAGTAGAAATTGCAGCGATTGTATCAAATTGTGTTAATACTTGTGCCATTTTTTCACCTACATAAAATAATCTCAATAAAAAAAGTGCCCACTCCACCACTACAAAAAATAATGATGGATAAAGCACTTTGACTACTTTATCTTCAAATTAAAGATAATTTATTTTTGTTGTTTACGTCCTAAACGTTTGTATGCGCGACGAACTTTGCGCTGACGTTCACGTTCTTCCTTCTTTTGTTCCTCAAGTTCACGTTGATACTTGAATGGATTTTGCAAAATAAAGGTTTGAACTACTTGGAATAAGTTGGAAATCACCCAGTTAAAGTGAAATCGCAGATTGGATACCAATTGCTGAAACCCCAATAATAAGAGGCATCAAGTATGTCATTCCCTTAGTCATTCCATTTTGTGAGGATTGGGGCGTTGACATCTGACTGATGTACGTACTCATAAAAGTGAATACAGCCGCCAAGATAGGCATGATGTAATATGGATCGGGACGTCCCAAATCCATCCACAAAAACCGACCATTTTGCAACTGTGGAGTCCGCCAAATTGCTTGATACAAAGCATACATAACTGGTAGTTGAATTAACATTGGTAAACATCCAGTATATGGATTAATACCAGCTTCTTTATACAACTTGCTAGTTTCTTCTTGTAACTTTTGACGTGACTCAACATCCTTACCTGGATACTTTTTACGCAATGCATCCATCTGTGGTTGCACTTTTTGTTGCTTAGCCATGCTTCTAATAGAAATGGCATTCAATGGTAATAAAATTATTCTTACTATAATAGTAAAGATAATGATTGCCCAACCATAGGAATCATGAACTAAACTTGCAATCCAAAGAATAAATTGGGAAATATAGTAAACAATATACCGATCCCACCAATTGCCACTAGTATGAGAAATAGGAGCAACACTTGTTCCATTAGTTGATGCACAACCTGTAACTACTAACGTTAAGGCAAGCATTCCTAAAGCTAATAGAATCAGTTTCCAATTTTTCTTAGACAAATGATTTCTCACTCTACTTTTCCTCAATTTCCGTCTCTTCGCTTGATAAGACCTTAGCCAGCCTTAAAACATGAATAAGATTCTTCTTGGTTCGTCCCATATCAAAATCTCGTGCATAAGGTCGAGCTATTACTAAAAAGTCTAAATCAGGCTTTATCTCTGGCTTAAGTTCTGTCAGTGTAGCACGAATGAACCGTTTGAGGCGATTACGTGCTACCGCCGTATGACCTACTTTTTTCCCAACAGAAATTCCAACGCGAAAATGCTTTTGATTTTCTTTGGGTAAGGTATAGACAACAAAGCCGCGATTAGCCATTGACTGTCCTTCTTTAAAAACTTTTTGAAAGTCTCTCTCAGTTTTTACACGGTAGCTTTTTCTCAATCTGGTTCATCCTTACTTAAATTAAAAAAACCACTGAGCTTCAGTGGCTTAAGCAGATAAGACTTTTCTACCCTTTTTACGGCGTCTTGCTAAAACCTTGCGGCCGTTTGCTGTAGCCATACGTTTCATAAAACCATGAACGCGTGAACGGTGACGCTTCTTAGGTTGGTAAGTTCTCTTAGTTGACATTTAATGTTGCACCTCCGTTTTTCAATGCTTAATAAGCACAATTTCTAAGATAGAATAGCATATTTACGCGAAAAAAACCAAGGCCTTATCAAAATTTTCCTAAAAAGAAAAGTTATTTTTAAAGCATTTTTCAAATTATTTTTTGTGGATATCTTTTTTTAAATTTTTTATTTATTTTTTATCAACAAGATCATTCTCAGAGTTATGCACAATTCACACCCTGTTTAGAACAAAATAAACACCCTGTGGAAAATATAACTTATTTAGCATGCAATGTTGATTTATGGCGTATAATAAACTCACACATTGTTGTGGAAAACTTAAGCCTGAAATTTTATTTCACACTTCGGTGGATTTTTATTTTTATATTATCCACATACCTGTGAATTTGTTAATTCTTTTTATCACTTGTGGAAAACTTATTTAATTCATGCTAAACTTATTTTGACTTATTCTGTGGATAATACGGTATTTGGAGGAATTTTTTTGTTTGATCTAGATAAATTTTGGCAATTTTTTAATGCTGAGATGAAAAAAAGCTACAGCACGGTTGCCTATAATGCTTGGTTTAAAAATACTAAACCAATTTCCTTTAATAAAAAGACAAAAGAGATGATAATCGCTGTTGAATCACCCGTTGCAAAGGGATACTGGGAAAAGAACTTAGCTTCTCAACTCATTCAAGAAGCATATGCTTATGCCGACATGGAAATTCAACCTAAATTTGAAGTTGCAGGTAAAGAAGGTCCTGAACGTTTAGTTACACCACAACCACGAATTAAAACTAATCAAGAAATATTAGAAAATCGCAGAGATGAATTTGCTCAAGACCTTCAACTAAATAGTAAGTATACTTTCGATACCTTTGTTCAAGGTGAGGGAAACAAGCTGGCAGCAGGTGCCGCCTTAGCAGTCGCTGATAATCCGGGAAGTTTTTACAATCCTTTGTTTATTTTTGGTGGGGTTGGTTTAGGTAAAACCCACTTAATGCAGGCTATTGGACATCAAATGTTAGCTGAAAAGCCACATGCAAAAGTGGTTTATATTCAGAGTGAAACTTTCGTAAATGATTTTATTAACTCAATAAAAAACAAAACTCAAGCTGAATTTCGTAATAAGTATCGGAACTGTGATCTCCTATTAGTAGACGACATTCAATTCTTTTCTAAAAAAGAAGGAATCCAAGAGGAATTTTTCCATACTTTTGAAACCCTTTATAATGATCAAAAACAGATTGTTATGACTAGTGATCGTCTACCAACTGAAATTCCTGAATTATCGGAACGTTTAGTTTCACGTTTTGCTTGGGGTCTACAAGTTGAAATTACCCCGCCAGATTTAGAGACTAGAATTGCAATTTTACGAAAAAAAGCTGAAACCGATGGTCTAGCAATTGATGACAGTACCCTCGACTATATTGCTTCACAAGTTGATACCAATATTCGTGAACTTGAAGGAGCTTTAGTTAAGGTTCAAGCACACGCAACAATTGAGCGCGAAGATATTAATGTTGACTTAGCCAAAGAGGCCTTAGCTGACCTAAAGTTGGTACAAAAAAATAGGGGACTTCAAATTTCCAAGATTCAAGAAGTTGTGGCTAACTATTTCCAAACTTCAACTACTGAATTAAAGGGGAAGAAGCGGGTAAAACAAATTGTTGTTCCTCGCCAAATTGCAATGTACTTGTCTCGTGAGTTAACAGATTCTAGTTTGCCTAAAATTGGACAAGAATTTGGTGGTAAGGATCACACAACAGTTATGCATGCCTGCGATAAAATTTCTCGTGCCTTAAAAACTGATGCTGAAATTAAAGCAGCTGTGTATGATTTAAAAGCTATGCTTGAACACTAAAAGTGAATAACATGTGGATAACTTTTGACTTTGTCCACATTTATTAAACATGCAAAAGTCCTTTTTATTCAGGTGTTTGACTACTTTCCCACAGATTCCACTGGCCCTACTACTACTTCTAAGTATTTAAATATATAATTAAATAAAACAACGTACATATAATTCATAGGAGGTAAACGATGCAGTTTACAATCAATCGTAATTTATTCCTCGAAAACCTAAACAATGCTATGCGTGCAATTTCTTCACGTGCTACTATTCCAATATTAAGTGGTATCAAGCTTACCCTTACAGATGAGATGCTTACTTTAACTGGTAGTGATACTGATATTTCCATTGAAATTCAAATACCAGTAAATGACGATCTAATTGTCCAATCTACTGGATCAATCGTTTTACCAGCACGATTTTTCAGTGAAATTGTAAAAAAATTGCCTGGTAAAGATTTTTCATTTGAAGTAAAAGAAAGTTTCCAAACAAAGATTGTTTCTGAAAATACCGAATTCATGATTAACGGTTTGGATGCAAATAATTATCCACACTTACCAGAAATTTCTACTGATGCATCATTTAAGATTTCTGGTAAAACATTTAGAGAAATTATTAACGAAACTGTTTTTGCAGTCGCTACTCAAGAAAGTCGACCAACTTTAACTGGTGTTAACTTTATCTTCAACAATTCATCAATTAAAGCAGTTGCTACCGACAGTCACCGACTATCTCAACGTCAAATTTCTTTAGAAAATGGTCCTCAAACAAGTACTGACTTAATTATTCCTGGAAAGAGCTTAGTAGAATTATCTCGAATTATCGGAGAAAGTGATCCTGAAATCACAGTAAATCCTGGTGAAAACCAAGTTTTATTTGAAGTTGGAAATATTGCGTTCTATTCACGTTTACTTGATGGACAATACCCAGACACTGATCGTTTAATTCCAACTGAATCTACAACATCAGTTGAATTTGAATTACCAGTTTTGGCTCGTTCTCTAGAACGTGCTAGTCTTCTTACTCATGAAAGCCGTAATAATGTGGTTAAGATGACTCTTGATGTTCAAAATCAATTGGTTAAACTCCAAGGTGATTCACCTGAAATAGGGAACGTGGAAGAAGAAATTAGCTTTAAGAATCTTGAAGGAGATGGCTTAACCATTTCCTTCAACCCTGATTATCTAAGAGAAGCTTTACGTGCCTCTATTACTGATTCCATTATTATGAACTTTACCCAGCCGCTAAGACCATTTACAGTGATACCGGCAAAACAAGATGTTAATTTCACTCAATTAATCACGCCAGTTAGAACATTTTAATTTATAAAAAGAGCTACAAAAGTAGCTCTTTTTTTCTTGCATTGTATTTAAAAGCTAAATTTAGGCTGATTAAGCGAATTTTCATCCAGTTAAGTATAGTCATATTAAATTGGAATAAAGCGGCTTAAAAAAGGCTACAATACGTCATAAAATTGAATTTCACATAAAAAAAACGGTATAATGACTAGGTATGACAAGGTAAATGGGGTGATATTATCAAAAAATTCACAATTAAGGGAGAATATATTACGCTGGCTCAGTTTTTAAAAGAAGAGAGTGTGATATCTTCTGGTGGTCAAGCTAAATGGTATCTAAAAGAAAATCCTGTTAAGTTGAACGGTGAAGTAGAAGATCGCCGTGGAAAGAAAATACATCCTGGAGATGTACTGAACTTGGCTGGAGAAGAGTATGAATTTATTTCAGAGTAGCCGATGTATCTTGCAAACTTTGAATTGAAAGATTTTAGAAATTTTGAAGAACTAAAGATAAATTTTGACCCTCATGTAAATATTTTTATTGGTCCAAACGCCCAAGGAAAAACTAATTTACTTGAGGCGATTTATTTTTTGGCCCTAACTCGATCTCATCGAACAAATAGCGATAAAGAATTAATTCGTTTTGGAAGTAAATTTGCGGGCTTACAAGGAAAAGTTCATAAAAGTCAATTAGAAGTAGAGCTTAAATTACGTTTAACACCAAACGGAAAAAAAGCTTGGGTAAATAGACTAGAGCAAAAGAAGCTTTCCGCTTATGTAGGACAAATGAATGCAATTTTGTTTTCTCCAGAAGATCTAGCCTTGGTGAAAGGCGCTCCATCGACTAGACGGCGATTTATGGATTTAGAGTTTGGGCAAATTAATTCAGAATATCTATATTTTCTAAGTCAGTATCGGCAGGTACTGCAACAAAGAAATAATTACTTAAAGCAATTGAGCATAAAAAAGGCAAATGATTTAGTTTTTTTAGATGTCTTGTCAGATCAGCTTGCAGGAATTGCAGCGGAGATAATTTCTAGAAGAATTAAATACATTAAAAAACTTAATTCATATGCTCAAAGTGCTCATAGTGAGATTAGTGGTCAAGCTGAAAAATTACAGATTTTTTATCGTCCATCAGTTAAGGAAATTACCCCAGATGATGATGTAGAGACCATTTATCAAAAAGTTATTACTAGTTATAAAAAAAATCGTCCTAATGAAATTCGAAAGGGGACTACTTTGAGTGGACCTCATCGAGATGACTTGGATTTTTTGATTAACGATAAAAATGCCCATGATTTTGCATCTCAGGGACAGCAACGGACGATTTCTTTAAGTGTAAAGTTGGCTGAAATTCAATTAGTACATGAACTGACACAAGAGTATCCAATTTTACTTTTAGATGATGTAATGAGCGAATTAGATCATCGAAGACAAAGTAGTTTACTAAATTATATTCATGGAAAAACGCAAACTTTTATCACAACAACAGATTTAGAAGGTATTTCTTGGGAAATCGTGAAAGAACCTAAGGTCTATCACATTTCTGCTGGAACGATCAGTACAAAGGAGAGTTAAATGGCAGAAGATAAGAGCAAGGCAGCATTAAATAAAGCTAAAGATTTTGAAAAGCGTGCTGATACTTATAACGCAAGTCAAATTCAAGTTCTAGGCGGACTTGAAGCAGTTAGAAAGCGCCCAGGTATGTACATTGGCTCAACTAGTAGCCAGGGCTTACACCACCTTGTTTGGGAAATTATTGATAATAGTATTGACGAACGATTAGCAGGATTTGCGACCAAGATTGAAATTACTGTTAATGAAGATGGCAGTGTTACAGTCCAAGATGATGGACGTGGTATTCCGGTTGATATTCAAGCTAAAACAGGTCGTCCAGCCCTAGAAACTGTATTTACTGTTTTGCACGCTGGTGGTAAATTCGGCGGTGGCGGATATAAAGTATCTGGTGGTCTTCACGGTGTTGGGGCTTCTGTAGTAAACGCCCTCTCAACTAAACTTGAGGTTACTGTTATGAGAGATGGAAAGAAATATGCCATTTCTTTTGATCATGGCCGTGTAGTAGGAGAAATGAAGCAGGTGGGCACAGTTCCTCTTGAAGAACATGGAACAATCGTTCATTTCTATCCTGACCCAGATATTTTTACAGAGACTACAACTTTCGACGATAAAATTTTAAAGAACAGAATTCGTGAACTTGCTTTCTTGAACAAGGGCTTAAAGTTAACCTTTACCGATAAGCGTAAAGAAAGTGCTGAAACTGATGTTTACCACTTTGAAGGTGGAATCAAAGAATACGTTGCCTTTTTAAACAAAGGTCAAGAAGTGTTATTTGATGAGCCAATCTATGTTGAAGGTAATTATGAAGGTATTGATGTTGAAGTTGCATTGCAATACACCAATGGCTATAAAACTACTTTAATGACCTTTGCAAACAATATTCACACCTATGAAGGTGGGATGCACGAAGCTGGTTTTAAGACTGCTCTAACTCGTGTAGTTAACGATTATGCTCATAAGGCTAAAATCTTAAAAGATAAAGATGACAACTTATCTGGTGAGGATATTCGTGAAGGAATTACGGCAGTTGTATCGGTTAAGCACCCTAATCCTCAGTTTGAAGGTCAGACTAAGACTAAGCTTGGAAACTCAGATGCTAGAACTGCAGTGGACCGAGCATTTTCAGAAACGTTTAGTCGTTTCTTAATGGAAAATCCTTCTGTTGGTCGTAAGATTGTTGAAAAGGGACAACTTGCTGAAAGAGCTAGAACTGCTGCTAAGCGTGCACGTGAAGTTACCCGTAAGAAATCAGGACTTGAAATTGCTAACTTGCCAGGGAAATTAGCTGACAATACCAGTAATGACCCAAGTATTTCAGAGTTATTTATCGTTGAGGGTAACTCTGCCGGTGGATCTGCAAAGCAAGGACGTTCTCGTTTAACCCAGGCAATTTTGCCAATTAGAGGTAAGATCTTGAACGTTGAAAAGGCATCAATGGATAGAATTCTTGCTAACCAAGAAATTAGATCCCTCTTTACCGCTTTAGGTACAGGATTTGGTGCTGATTTTGACGTTTCAAAGGCAAGATACCATAAATTGATCATCATGACAGATGCCGATGTCGATGGTGCTCACATTAGAACTCTGCTTTTGACTCTTTTTTACAACTACATGCGTCCAATGATCGAAAAAGGGTATGTTTATATCGCTCGTCCACCTCTATATCAAGTTCGCCAAGGTAAGGTAGAGAAATATCTCGATACCGACGAAGAATTGCATGATTACTTAGGTACCTTGCAACCAAGTCCTAAACCAATTGTTCAACGTTATAAGGGACTAGGAGAAATGGATCCAGAACAACTATGGGAAACTACAATGAATCCAGAAAATCGTCGGTTAGATCGAGTAAGTCCTGAATATGCGGAAGATGCTGACAAGATATTTGACCTCTTGATGGGTAATGAAGTAGGTCCAAGACGAGAATTTATTGAAAAGAACGCTAAATACGTTGAAAATTTAGATGCTTAGGAGGCTTTAGATGGCTAACGAAAATCAACCTCAAGATCACAGAATACGTAATGTTGATTTAACCCATACCATGCGTACATCCTTCTTAGACTACGCTATGTCAGTTATTGTGGCTCGTGCCTTACCAGATGTTCGAGATGGTTTAAAGCCCGTACAACGTCGTATTCTTTACGGAATGCATGAATTAGGAGTTACACCAGATAAGCAATATAAGAAGAGTGCCAGAATTGTTGGGGAAGTTATGGGTAAGTTTCACCCGCATGGTGACTCTTCAATCTATCTAGCTATGGCCCACATGGCTCAAGACTTTTCATATCGTTACATGCTAGTTGATGGACACGGAAATTTTGGTTCTGTCGATGGGGATGAACCAGCCGCAATGCGTTATACTGAGGCAAAAATGAGCAAGATTGCGGTTGAAATGCTTCGTGATATCAATAAAGAAACTATTGATTGGCAACGTAACTACGATGATACAGAAAATGAACCAGTAGTATTACCAGCAAGAATTCCTAACTTACTTGTCAATGGTGCCAGTGGTATTGCAGTTGGTATGACAACAAATATTCCACCACATAATTTGGCAGAGGTAATTCGCGGCATTCACATGTTGATGGATAACCCCGATGTTACTACCAAGGATTTAATGAAAGTTATTCCTGGTCCAGATTTTCCAACTGGTGGAATTGTGATGGGACGCGGAGGTATTTACCGTGCCTATGAAACCGGAAAAGGAAATATCGTTGTTCGGGCAAAGACCGAGATTGAAACTGAAAAAAATGGTCGCGAGCGAATTGTAGTTACGGAACTTCCTTACTTAGTAAATAAGGCTGAATTAGTTAAAAAGATAGCTGATTTAGCCCGTGAAAAGACAATTGATGGTATTACTGGTGTACGGGATGAATCAGACCAGACTGGTATGAGAATTACCATTGATATTCGCCGTGATGCAAGTGCTAGTGTGGTTTTGAATAATTTATTTAAAGAAACTCAAATGCAAGCAAACTTCGGAATGAATATGGTGGCCATTGTTAATGGTGCACCGCATTTCTTAACTTTGAAGCAAATGCTTGAGTATTACCTTCACCACCAAGAAGATGTTATTACTCGCAGAACTAAGTTTGAGTTAAAGAAGGCTGAAGCTAGAGCACATATTTTAGCTGGATTAAGAATTGCCCTTGATCATATTGATGAGATCATTAAGATTATTCGCGGTTCACAAAATAGCGATATTGCTAAGGCACAATTAATTCAAAACTTTGGTTTAGACGATCGTCAATCTCAAGCTATTTTAGATATGAGATTGGTTCGTTTAACAGGTTTAGAGCGCGATAAAATTGAAGCTGAATATCAAGATTTGCAAGCAAAAATAGCAGATTACAAGGATATCTTAGCTAAACCAGAACGAATTGATGAGATTATTTACAATGAGTTACTTGATATTCAAAAGCGTTTTGGGGATGATCGTCGCACTAAGATTGCTGAAGGTGAGGCCGTTTCAATTGAAGATGAAGATTTAATTGAACAAAAAGATGTTCTTTTAACTCTAACTCACAATGGCTATATTAAGCGTATGCCAGCGGATGAATTCAAAGTACAAAACCGTGGTGGACGTGGAATAAAGGGAATGGGAGTTCAAGATGATGATTTCATCAATCATTTAATCTTCTCAAGTACCCACGACTTCTTACTATTCTTCACCAACTTAGGTAAGGTTTACTCAAAGAAAGCCTATGAAATTCCAGAATTTGGAAGAAATGCTAAGGGCTTGCCAATAGTTAATCTCTTGGAACTTGATAAGGGCGAAAAAATTCAAGCTGTAATCAATGTACCTGAAGGAGCTGACGATAATTATCTCTTCTTTGTTACTAAGATGGGAACAGTTAAAAGAACAAAAGTCAGTGAATTCCAAAATATTCGTCGAAGTGGGTTAATTGCCTTAACTTTGCGAGATGGGGATGAACTGAATAATGTTTTAACTACCGATGGAAAACAAAATATTCTTATTGGTACCCATTTAGGTTATGCAGTTACCTTTAATGAAAAAGATGTTCGTTCTATGGGAAGAACAGCAGCCGGTGTACGCGGAATCAATCTAAGGGATAATGACTATGTTGTTGGATCTGATATTCTAGAACCTGATTCAGAAGTATTAGTAATTTCTGAAAAAGGATATGGAAAACGTACTGCAGCTTCTGAATACCCAGTTAAGGGACGTGGCGGTAAAGGAATTAAGACTGCAAACATCACTGAAAAGAACGGTCCTTTAGCCGGTGTAACAGTAGTTAATGGTGATGAAGATATTATGCTAATTACCAGTGCGGGAGTCATGATTCGATTTGATGTGGACGATGTTTCTCAAACTGGAAGAGCTACATTGGGTGTACGTTTAATCAAGGTTGACGATGGTGCACAAGTCGCAAGTATTACTGCCGTTCCTAAAGCTAGTGATGAAGAAAGCACTGCTGAAGAAGAACCAGTAGAAGAAAATTAATAAATAAAAAATTACCAAATTTTTTGCGTAATAATAATTGAGTAATAAAACTCAGGATCACGTGAAAAAATATTTGGTAATTTTTTATTTATGTGATAAAATCAAGCATTGTGAGTAATATTATTCATTACTCCTTGTTCTTGATTTTAACAAGAACCATTTAGTCCAAGAGGAGGTGCAATTATTATGGCAAAAACTAAGTACGAAGTTACTTACATCATCAAGCCTGATATTGACGAAGATTCAAAGAAAGCATTGATCGATCGTTTCGATAAAGTTGTTACTGACAACGGTGCTGAAGAACTTGAATCTAAAGATTGGGGTAAGAGACGTTTCGCATACGAAATTGAAAAATACCGTGAAGGTACTTATCACATTATGACTTTCGTTGCAGAAAACTCTGAACCAGTTGATGAATTTGGTCGTCTTTCTCGTATTGATAACCAAATTTTACGTTCAATGACTGTAAAATTAGACAAGTAATTTGTTTTCGTGAATTAGGAAGGGGACAAAAGTATGATTAATAATGTTGTACTTGTTGGCCGTTTAACACGTGATCCTGATTTACGTACAACCGGGAGTGGAATCTCAGTTGCTACGTTTACTCTAGCTGTTGACCGTCAATATACCAATAGTCAAGGTGAACGTGGTGCTGATTTCATCAACTGTGTAATTTGGCGTAAAGCAGCAGAAAATTTTGCTAACTTTACGTCAAAAGGTTCATTAGTTGGTATTCAAGGCCGGATTCAAACTAGAACGTACGATGATAAAGACGGTAAGAGAGTATACGTGACTGAAGTCATTGTTGATAATTTCTCTTTACTAGAATCACGTCGTGATCGTGAAAATCGTCAGACTAATGGTGGCAATTTTGCTCCCCAAGGAGGAAATGCTCCAAGTACCAATAACTTTGGTGGATCAAGTGCTCCAAGCATGAATAATGCTCCTGCTGGTGGAGAAAGCAATAAACCGCAAGATCCATTTGCAGATTCAGGTAGCACAATTGACATCTCAGATGATGATCTCCCATTTTAATTTTAAATAGAAAGGATCTTTGATATGGCTCAACAAAGAAGAGGTGGCCGTCGTCGTCGTAAGGTTGACTTTATTGCAGCTAACCACATTGACTACATCGACTACAAGGATGTTGATTTGTTGAAACGTTTTATCTCTGAAAGAGGTAAGATCTTACCACGTCGTGTCACTGGCACTAGCGCAAAGAATCAACGTAAGTTGACTGTTGCTATTAAGAGAGCTCGTGTTATGGGCTTATTGCCATTCGTCGCAGAAGACTAATAACAGATCACAATTAATAAAAAGAGTAGCTTATGCTACTCTTTTTATTTTGTTTTTTGCGGTATTATAAAAGAAGTAAATGGAGGGATTGTCATGATTATTAAGCAAAAACTAGCCGGAAACATTGATTTTGACTACAAATGGTACGATATTTATAACTGTGACGATCATGATATTAGGCTACTAAAAGATGATTTTGATTTAACATCAGAAATTATCTCTTATATTACCGACCTTCACGAACGTCCTCACTTTGATCATGATTATATTACTAACAGTGATTTGTTGGTTTACGATGTTCCAGTTTGGCCAACAGCTGATGCAGATCATTTTACGACTTTACCAATTAAGTTTTTAATGGTCGACCATACGCTTTTTACTGTTCATTCTCCTGATACAACTTATATGATTGAAGAATTTAGGCAACGCCCCGATGAGCATATTCATAGTGAAAAAGAATTAATTTTTGCTATTCTTTTTGCTGTTACAAAATACTTTCAAAGGGCGCTTAGCCAGCTAAACAGTCAACGACTAGTTTTAGATAATAACTTAAGTGAGCGAATTCATAATAAAGACCTACAAGAATTATCACAAGTTGAAAAAAGTTTGGTTTATTTATCTAGCTCAATTAGAACTAATCTAATGATGCTTGAAAGTCTAAAAAACAAAAAATCAGGACTTCATATGAATGCTTCTGAAGAGGAAATGTGTGACGATATTATCATTGAAGTTCAGCAATCTTCACAGATGATCAAAATTTATAGTGAAGTGACTGAAGAAATTTCTAAGACATCCAATAATATTCTGAATAATAACTTGAACAATACTATGCAGTTTTTGACTGTGTGGTCGCTTCTTTTAACAATTCCAACAATTGTAACAGGATTCTTTGGGATGAATGTTGATTTGCCTATTTTTCATAATCCATTTGATTGGGTAATAATTACTGTTGGCTCAATTATTGTAATGGCAATTTTGCTTTGGTATCTACGTCGACATAATATGCTGTAATGCTTGCTTAGCTTAGATGATAAGCAGGCATTTTTTGATGTATAATATAAAATGATGCAGTATATTATTTTTGATGATATTAATGCTATAAACAGGAAGGAATTTCAATGAAAGGCTTTTTACGCAAATTAGAATTGCCTGAATTTGTTAAAGATACACGTTTAACAGCATCATTGATTATTGTCCTTGTTTTGTCCTTATTAGGAGCAATTATTGGGACATTAATTAGTCCGCTTTTTGGACTAGCCATGGTGCTGTTATTTATCTTAACAATTATTTTTGTAATGTATGGAATTTATGTTCTAGCTGGGAATACTAATAATTATGCTGCTAATCTTTCATACCGCATAAAGCGTGGGGAACAAGAGGCCATGATTAAAATGCCTCTCGGAATTATGCTTTATGATAAAGATCGACAAATTCAATGGATTAATCCTTATCTGCAAATGTATTTGCATGGTAAAGATATTATTGGCTCTTCTATCTCATCTGTAGATAAAGAGTTAGCTAAATATGTTGATGATGCTATTAAGTCAAATAGCAATCAAAACAAAATTATTAAATGGGGCGACCGAAAGTTTGAAATGGTTGTCCAAGATGACTTGGGTGTTGTTTATTTACTTGATATTACGCGCTATGCCAATATTGAGGAGAAGTATGAGCAAGAGAGATTAGCAATTGGTTTAATATTTATTGATAATTATGACGAGCTAAGCCAATCTATGAGTGATCAGAACCTAACAAATATGAGCTCATATGTACAAAATGCTCTTAGCAATTACGCTGGACAATTTAACTCATATCTTAAACGTATTGATGAAGATCACTTTATTTTGTTGACGCATATGCATGATTTAGCCAAGATGGAAGAAGATAAGTTCTCTATTTTGGATAAAGTTAGAACTGAATCAAGTCGAAAGAATATGCCATTGACCTTGTCCATTGGGATTGCGTTTGGCTCAGAAAGCCTAAATGAAATTGCTGACCAAGCCCAATCTAACTTAGATTTAGCTTTAGGACGTGGTGGAGACCAAGTTGTTGTAAAGCAATCAGGTCATGAAGCACATTTTTATGGTGGAAAATCTAATCCAATGGAGAAACGAACTAGGGTAAGAGCTCGAATGGTTTCTCAGGCTTTGGTAGAATTATTTAAAGGCGTTGACCATGTTTTTGTTCAAGGACATCGAAATCCGGACTTAGATGCAATTGGATCCGCAATTGGAATTGTAAAGATTGCTCGAATTCATGGTGTAAAAGCTAGTGTTGTTTTAGATGTTGATCATGTTAATTATGACGTGGGCCGTTTAATTGCTAAGATGCAAGCCGCCGGTATCGATAAAGATGTATTTATTTCGCCTAAAGATGCTTTAGAAGAAGCAACCGATGAGTCCTTACTAGTTTTAACAGATCATTCTAAGTATAGTATTACTTATGATCCGGAACTTTACGACCGGTTGAAAAATCGATTAATTATTATCGATCACCACCGACGCGGAGAAGAATTCCCTGAAAATCCAATGCTGGTATATATTGAGCCTTATGCATCTTCAACTTGTGAACTTGTAACTGAAATGATTGAATACCAACCTCAAGGCGGAGAAGGTGTCTTGACTGATTTAGAAGCATCAGCTATGCTAGCTGGTATTACAGTCGACTCAAAGGAATTCTCCTTGAGAACAGGAACTAGAACTTTTGATGCAGCAAGTTATTTACGGTCAATTGGAGCAGATACGCAAGTTGTATCTGAACTTTTGAAAGAAAATATCGATAATTACTTGCAAAGAAGTCACTTAGTTTCTACGATTGACATGATTGAACCAGATATGGCTCTCTTAGTGGGCGAGGAAAATAAGATCTATGATCCCATTATTACTGCTCAAGCAGCCGATACGGCTTTATCTCTTGAACATGTAGATGCCAGTTTTGCATTAACTAGACGGAGTAAAGATGCAGTTGGTATCTCAGCTCGTTCAATGGGTAATGTTAATGTTCAAGTAATTATGGAAAAACTAGGCGGAGGCGGTCACTTATCTAATGCCGCAACTCAGCTCAAGGGGATAACAATCCAAGAAGCCAAAGTTAAGCTCTTAGGAGCAATTAATGACTATCTCAAAGAAAATGAATAGGAGTGAAACTTATGAAAGTTATTTTTATTAAAGACATGAAGGGTAAAGGTAAACGCGGAGAAGTTAAGAATGTACCTGATGGTTATGCTCAAAACTTCTTGATTAAAAATGGATATGCCAAAGAAGCTACTAGTTCTAACTTAAATACCTTGAAACGTGTTCAAAAAGCTGAAAAAGATGCTTATGAAGCAGAAAAGGCTGCTGCTGAAGATATTAAGAAAAAACTTGAAGATGACAAAACTATTGTTAACTTTAAATCTAAGGCTGGTACTGATTCTCGCTTATTTGGTTCTATTTCAAGTAAGAAGATTGTTGAAGGACTTGAAAAGCAATACGGAATCAAGGTTGATAAGCGTAAATTAGAGCTTCCAGAACCAATTAAATCATTAGGGTATACAAATGTACCTGTTAAATTATTTAAAGGCGTAGAAGCAGTAATTCGCGTTCACATTACGGAGCAAGACTAATAATGGATAATGTTGTTTCTCAACAAATTCCCCATGATAGTGAAGCAGAAAAGGCGGTCCTAGGGGCCGTTTTTTTAGATCCCGAAGCAATTATTGATGCTTCGGATGTATTACAGCCTGATGATTTTTATGAACATGCAAATAGAATTGTTTTTCAGGCGATGCTTAATATCTCAGATCGTGAGGAAGTAATTGACCCAGTTACTTTACAAGATGAGTTAAAGAAAAATAATCAAGTGGATGATATTGGGGGGATTGCCTACGTTACAGAACTATCAATGGCAACCCCAACAGCCGCCCATGTTACTTACTACGCAAAAATTGTAAAGCGAAAAGCTATTCTTAGAAATCTAATTTCTACTAGTCAAAGGATTATTCAAAATGCAATTGAAGGCTCTGATGATGTAACTGATATCTTAGATGATGCAGAAAGCCAAATAATGGGTGTCTCCCAGGATAATGCAAGTGGTGGGTTCAAATCTATTCATGATGTATTAAACACGGCTATGGAAGAAATTAACTCGATTCCTGATGATGGAAATATGGTCACCGGTTTACCATCTGGATTTTCTGAATTAGATAAGATGACAACTGGTTTTCACGATGACGAATTAATTATCTTGGCCGCTCGTCCTGGTGTTGGTAAAACCGCTTTTGCTCTTAATGTGGCACAATTTGTTGGATTAAAAACTGATAAAACTGTTGCTATGTTCTCTCTTGAAATGGGAGCTGAGCAATTAGTTCAAAGAATGCTAGCTTCTGAGGGACTAATTGATTCACAGCATCTTAGAACCGGCCAGCTGACTGATGAAGAGTGGCGGAAGCTGGTTGTAGCGGCAGGTTCACTAGATAATACCAGTATCTATATTGATGATACGCCGGGAATTAAAATGAGTGAGATTCGAGCTAAAGCCCGTAGATTAGCTAAGGAAAAAGGAAACTTAGGCTTAATTGTAATTGACTACTTGCAGCTAATTGAAGGACCGCGAAGTGAATCTCGTCAACAGGAAGTTTCTGCAATTTCACGTCAATTAAAGAAATTAGCTAAAGAATTACATATTCCTGTTATTGCCCTCTCACAACTTTCTCGTTCAGTTGAACAACGTCAAGATAAGCGTCCAGTTTTATCTGATATTCGTGAATCGGGGTCTATTGAACAAGATGCCGATATTGTTGCCTTCCTTTATCGTGATGATTATTATCGTGATGAGCGCGACGAAGATGATGAGGGCGAAGTAGAAGCAGAAGAAGATAACGGCGAAGTAGAAGTAATTATCGAGAAAAACCGTTCTGGTACACGTGGAACAGTTAAATTAATGTTCTCTAAACCATATAACCGTTTTTCAAATCTTGACTATACTCATAGCGAGGCTTAAAAAATATTTGTAAGCGTTTCATTAATTAGCTATACTATAATAGTTAAAAGTATATCTTTTTAGTAAAGTTAAGTGAATGAGAAGGTGTAAGTTGAATGGTAGAAAATAAATATGTCGGCAGTATTGAAGCTGGTGGAACTAAATTTATCTTGGCAGTTCAAGATACAGAAACTGGCAAAATTGTAGCTAAGAAGAGAATTCCAACAACAGATGCAAAAGAAACTTTAGCAAAAAGTATTGAATTCTTTAAAGAGCATCCAGTAGCTGCTTTGGGAATTGGTACTTTTGGTCCAATTGACATCAATCCAAATTCTAGAACATTTGGTTATATTTTAGATACACCTAAGCGTGGTTGGTCAGGAACCAATGTTAAAGGCACTTTTGAAAAAGAACTAGGTATTCCTGTGGTAATGACTACGGATGTGAATGCTTCCTGTTATGGTGAGTATATTGCACGTGGAAAAGACGATTCTAAGACCTATTTCTATGTAACAATTGGAACAGGAGTTGGTGCCGGTGCGGTACAAGCAGGTAAATTTATTGGTTTAAATAATCACCCAGAAATGGGGCACATGCTAGTTACCCCTTATCCTGGTGACAACTATACTGGAAAATGTCCATTTCACGGTAATAAATGTGTTGAAGGAATGGCAGCTGGACCTTCTCTAGAAGGAAGAACTGGTATTCCAGGTGAAAAACTACCTAGAGACCATAAGGTATTTACCTATGTTTCATACTATGTAGCTCAATTACTATTCAATGCTTACATGACTATGCGCCCAGATGTAATGGTTGTTGGTGGATCAGTACTCAATGATCAAGACTTGGTCCAAGTTCGTGGATTCTTTAGAGAATTTAATAATAATTATGTCGCAACGCCAGACGTTGACGAATTAATTGTACGTCCAGCAGTTGAAGATAATGGTTCTGCCACTTTAGGTGACTTTGAACTAGCTAAGGAAGCTTTGAAAAATCAATAAAAATATATAGTAAAAAGGTAACTTCATTTGAAGTTGCCTTTTTTGTGTTTCACATGAAACAAATTTAACTTCCATCATATGAATCATCAACAATTGGCCCTTTACTTGAATCGTTGCCAAGAGGTTCTAGATGTTCAGTATGGTTAAGAAATGGAAGATTAATGTATTGACGTGCGGTTGTGGTAATATCAGATACTATTTCATTAGCAATTAAGCGAGTTTTTGGATCTAATGAAAGATAAGCATGACTAAACTGAATTGCACCACGAATTTTATTAGTTGTTAGTTGCCTGGCATCGGTAATTTTTTGGGATTCTAGAGCAGTAAAGAAAGCAAGCCAGAGCTCTTCACGTTTTTCACGTGGAATTTTTGTATTCCAGGAAATAAATGTACTTCTAATAATTCTGCTAGCATTGCTGAGACAAGGAGCCATAACGAAGCTATTTCGAGCAACTTCCCAATGAAGGGGATTATGCTGCTGCATTAAATGTTTCATCTTGCTTTTAACTACGATGACACGTTCGGGATGATCAAGCATCATCCCAAAAATTGATCCTTCGGGAACATAGGTAAGCATCTTGGGAATAGCTCTTTGAAATTCTAGTTGATCATAAGTTTCTTTCATAAACCCAGGACCATCAAAACTATATGCTTTTATTATTTGATCTTGAATTTTAGGTGAAACAGCAGAGATAGCATAAGCAGCAAAATTTCCACCTTTTGAATGACCAGTAGTATAAATTTGCTTATCAGGATAAGTCTGGGCAATTTTATCTAAATAGTCTGCTGCTACACTTTGTCCAAAAATTTCTGGCTGATAACTCATATCTACATCTTCATTCAGTCCGACCATGGATCCATCAGTTCCTCGATAGGCTACTAGAATAGTCTGAGGATCTAATTCAATTGTCATGGCTGTGAACTGTACTGGTGGCTTTTTCTGGGAAAGATGAGACCAGTCTAAAAAGCGCATATTTTTATATCGATCACTAAGGTTGATTAATTGAGCTTCTACTTTATCTGAATGAATTAATGTCTTTTTTTGTATTAAACGTTTTGTAGCTGCTTCGAGAGTATGCCCTTTAACACTAGAATCAAAAGGAAGATAAGCAAATGCGGCAAAAAGTCCGGCATCTAAACTATTAAATGGTTCTCGATCAAGTGTTAGGTCCCCTCGCCAGCGAACATAATCAAGTATTTTACCCAAGATAAAAGTCCTCTCATTAAGGGTTGTATTATTTTTATTTTAATGCTTTTTGGCTTAAAGATAAAAGCAGAACACATTTATCTATAAAAAAAGAAGAGCTAATGCTCTTCTTGATTACTAAAATATCAGTTGAATAGTTTCAAGAGGTGAAAGGGAAGACTTAATTGTAGCAAGATTATCTCTTACATCAATTTTAACTACTTCCTTTTCAATGCTACTACCATACTTTCTAATTAAGGTAGCCGTAGTAGATGGTAAAGGCTCACTGATGTGCAATTTAATCTCTGTATAACTATCTAAGTTGAAATTAGCTAGCCAGACTACTTTGCCATTTTCTTGAATATTTAATTTAACGTGAGGCATATTGATTAAGTAGTCAGTAGGTTCAACGCTAGCCATAATTTGTTGCATCAACCCTTGTTTATATGAAGAAAATTGTGATTCCCAACCGTGTTTTGGATCTTGATCCATGGGAAGGACAATTATATGGTCATCAATAACTGCCATGAAATTTCCAAGTTTTTGATCGATAGAATTATAAGCCGAACTCCAAATTTTGACATTGCTATTTGGCTGATAATCAAGCTGTAAATAATTACCAGTGTGTTGAAGCATGGTAATACGTGGATTTTTAACGCCTTGAACAGTAACACCATCTGCTTGTTCAAATGATTGATATCCACTTTTAGCTGCATGCCATTTAGCCGATTGAATATGGAGTAAGTTACCTAAATCTCGATCAAGCAAAACTTGAATACTTTCACCATCAAGTAGAACTGTATTTTGTGTGATTAGTTTAGTGATTTGACTATCTGTAAGATTGCGCAGCAGTTGACCAGCGATTGCAATTGTTTGATCTTCGATTTCAAAATTATCTTGAATAGGCAAAATAGTTGTTGCAAAGCTAAAACTGGCTAAAAGACTAGCCCAGTTTTTTTCATGGGGAAGCAATTCTTCTGGCTCTTTGCCCCAAGTAGTATGAGCAGTATAAGCAGAATCCTGATCTACTAGAACTTTAATACCTCTTAATTCTTTCATATTGAGACGGTGGTTAGATAAGGCAGAAGCAAATGGTTTAATATCTGCAAGCATTTTGCCATAGCCCCAATCTTCATTAATTCCGTTGCCCATCATATCAAAGATATTAAGCATAATGCCCTTTGCACCAAGAAGGGCAGTCGTAATAATTTGAAAAGCAATAAAGGTATTAGATTTTACTTGCGGAGTCCACATTGAATTTTCTAGTTCTGGATATAATTCAGCATGTGGGCCTAAAAACGCAGCAGTAGTACGGCTATATTCTTCGAATTTGCGTCCATAAATCAAAGGAGCTACTTCGTTATAAGCTGGTAGGTGAGGCCGGGCTACACGTGGGTGTCCAGGACCAGCTTGGGCATCAAATAGCTTAGCCCAGTCTCTGCCTTCAATAGCGTGCCAGTCCGGAAATGAAGTCATTTGTCCCATATCAGTATCTGGACTTACCTTATGGACTGCTTGTTCAATCAAATGCTCGTTTTCAATCATCTCTTTGCGAGCTTGATCAAGATAAATCTTTCGTTCAATAGTAGGCTCTCCAGGCTTTAACATGTTTTTGACAAATTCTTCTCGACTTTCAGCCCTACCTAGTTTTTCTTGGTATAGCTTCATATGATAGTCGCAGAAGCACATCAATTTTAGAGGAGTATGGTTATAGTGTCTAAAGTCATCCTCCATCCATAAACGACGAGGATGAATTGAGGCATATTGTGCATATTGCTGAGCTAAATATTTACGCCAAGTAGGATCTGCAGGACAAGCCATGTCTTTAGCCTTGTTACCATTAATATCTACAAAAGTATTAAAGCCAATCTTAGGATTAACACTAAATCCACGGTCTGAGTGCATAATAGTTGTCCATGGATTTAAACTAGTCGTAACACCAAGTTTAGCTAGTTGCTTTTGTAGGGGGATAATGGCATCCAACCAAACTTGAGTCTCTTCTTTTGTTAAGTGGCTATGGTTTAATTCTTCACCGTTAATAATGAAAGCTACGTCATCAATTTTTGCTTTTTGTACAAAATTTAAAAGTTTTTCATCTTTTTCAGGTGTGTTGGTACGTGGATCAAAAACGTAACGTAATGTATAAGTGTAGCTCATGTTATATCCTCAATATTCATACTCAATTAATATTAGTAATGTTTGTCAATGTAACTTATTATATTAAGCTACACTGACATAGTAACATTATTTGAAAGCGTTTTCCAGAATAACAAAATAAAATATTACTAACTTAACTAAAAAATCAAAAAAACTCTTGTGTATTAATAAAATATATGATTAAATACATAATTGTCATATAAATAGGCTGACTTAGCTCAGTTGGCAGAGCACGTCACTAGTAATGATGAGGTCGAAGGTTCGAATCCTTTAGTCAGCACTATAAGAACAAAAAAGGCGCTAGTTTATCTAGCGTCTTTTTTTATTTTTATGCTAATCATGATTTTCATTTATTTCTATCGCCTTATTTCTACTTGTTTTTTCCTTACGCTTAAGATAGTAAAAAATAGGTAGGCCAACAGCTACTATTCCTAAAAATAGAACTACACCAGCAGGATCATTAAATAGTTCACTGACAACGATAAATAATCCACCTAAAATTGCAACGATTGGTACTAAAGGATAGAGCGGAGTACTAAAAGGACGATTAGAATTTTCTCGTCTTAATTTAAAAATGCCGAAAAAGGCCAAAATATAAAAGCAATATATCGTAAAGACACATAAGTCTGATAAGCGATCAGGATCGAACAATACTAGCATTAAAGTTGCTAATACGGTGATAAAAATAGTAGCAACGATAGGAGATTTTCCTTTTGGAGTTAAATAGGTTAAATAAGATGAAAATGGCAAATCATTTCTTTTAGCCATAGCATAAACAATTCTTGGAAAAGTAATAATTTTACCATTGAGAGTACCAAGCATCGAAATAATTATTCCTAATGTTAATAGCTTTCCACCAATATTACCAAAAGCTTTTGTAGCTAAATACGTAGTTGTATCCTCTCCTAGGCGCTCAATAAGGTCGGCTGGAATAAAGCGTAAGATACCGACTGTAATTAGAGTGTAGATCGTTAAAACAATCGTAATTCCCAAGATAATCGCTTGCGGAAGAACTTTTTGAGGATTTTTCATTTCACCGCCTAAGTTCGCAATTAAAATCCAGCCGTCGTAAGCAAACAAGGTAGCTAACACAGCAACTCCAAATCCGCCACTACTTTGTTTAACGTCAGAAATAGTCTGACCTAAGGCATTATTTTGACCCCAAAAGATACCAAAAATAATAATTGCAGCAATCGGAATCATTTTTCCAATTGTAGTAATAACTGAAAATGCTGCCCCTACCTTATTATCTAAAAAATTAATAATAGTGATAAAAAGCATACACCCGAGGAATGCGCCAGGAATCATTTAGATTAAAGAAATTGGCGATAAGAATACCGGTAAAACCACCTACGGCTGCAATAATTGCAGGGCCATAGACGATAACTTGCATCCATCCGGCTAGAAAACCAAGAATCCGACCATATAACTTCTCAATGTAAACATATAATCCGCCAGTATATGGCATTTGAGCTCCAATTTCAGCAATTGTTAAACCAGCTGCTAGTGTAATAACACCACCAAAGATCCAAGCACTAATAGCTAAGGTTGAATTATGAGCACTTTGAAGAACTGAAGCTTGTTTGAAAAAGATACCTGATCCAATGATTGTCCCAATAACAATTGAAATAGCTGAAAAGAAGCCTAATGAACGCTTAAGATGGTTTTGTTGTTTCATCTTGATAATCCTTTCTAAAAGAAAAAAGCCCAGATTCACAAAAATCACTCTGCTATAAAAGTGATTAAGTGAATCTAGGCTTTTTTGGAAATATTTGGCCACACAAAATCACTCATGTTCCACTGGAGGTGGAAGATGAGGAGGAAGAAGCATTTAAATTAGTGCAGTGTAAATATTTCATGGTTTTAACTCCTAAATGATTTTATATTAGAATATCATGATATTATTAAAAAGCAAATAATAAATACATCTTTAATTAAGTAATTAATTTTATTGTAAAAAAGTTTTGCTTTTTCCAAAATCATCTGCTATACTAATTAACGTTGTGAGAAACGCTGACTTAGCTCAGTTGGCAGAGCACGTCACTAGTAATGATGAGGTCGAAGGTTCGAATCCTTTAGTCAGCACAATTTAAAAGTCCTAACCAGATGGTTAGGACTTTTTTGTTGCGCTTTTATCTTAGTATAATGAAAATATAGACGTATATTATCTGATAAATTGATATTTCAAAAAAAATCTTAGAAAAGGTAAAGGCAGATGAAACTAAATAAAGATAGTCAAACTTTAGATCAAATTGCCCCATTAGTTGAATATTCTTTTTTAAAAACTAATGACCTTCGCCAAGATACTAACTTTTTAAGTAGATATGACCATAGTATGGACTTTGGCGAATATAAAGATGGAAAACTAGCTAGTTACATCATGGTCAATGAATTTGAAAGTAGGATCTTTGCTAAAAAGGTGAAAATGGGTGGGGTTGGTTATGTAGCGTCATATCCGGAAAATCGCGGTCAAGGTGATATTAATCGCTTGATGAATGAAATTATTTTGGAATTGTACAAGCAGAACTACGCTATTTCTAATCTAGCACCATTTTCTGAAAGTTTTTATCGACGTTATGGCTATGAAAATGCTATTTATGAAAAAATGTATGAATTAAATCCGACTTATTTGCGCTTTTTTAAGCCAGTTAAAGAAGGAAAAATTGTCCGAGGAAAATGGAAAGATTCAGACTTAAAAGAAGCAGTCATAAAGTTATATCAAGATAAGCTGAATCAAAATAATCAAAGAAATACTGTTGATCGTGAAGACTGGTGGTGGGATCGTTTAGATACCTATTATCCTGGGAGATTTATCTGTGTCTACTTTGATAAAAATAATCAGCCAGCTGGCTATATGTTCTATCGTATTCGGGATAGGGAGTTTAGGGTGGAGGAGCTGTACTATAAAACGCCTCAAGCAGCGAAAGCCTTATTGAGCATTATTGCTAGTCATTCTTCAAGTGATTTGAAATATTATGTGAAAATGCCAGAATCAAGCTTACTAGGCGAATTTTTCCCAGAGCAGGAAGGATTAAAAGTTCAAATTTTACCTTACGTGATGACTCGAATAATTAATGTTGAACAAGTATTAGAAGCGTTGCACTTAATTAATACCGGTAAAATTAAAATCGAAATAGCTGATGATGAAATAGTTGCTGAAAATAATGGACTTGGAGATTGATCAGATAAACAAAGAGACTAAAGTGAGAAAAACTGAAAAAGATCCCGATTATAGCGGCTCTATAACTAATTGGACAAAAGTTTTATTAGGTCATTTAACTTTGAAACAAGCTGTTCGATTAGGATTTATTAAGGAACATCATCTAGTAGATAATGATTTTATAAAGGGTGAAGTGTCGTTTTATGATTACTTTTAATTAAAGATAGATTTTCTGTTATTAGAAGCAGAAAATCTATTTTTTCTTATAGCCGGCAATGTCCCAATCTGTAAAAGTATAATCTAACTTCTTCCCATAATATTTTTCATATGCTGCTTTCTTTTGGAGGTAGTCAACTTTACGCATTTTTTCTATATTTTGAGCAAGTGAGAGTTTGGGATCAGGATAGATAGTAGGGAGAACATGAAGAATCCAACGTGTTTTGTTAAATTCAGGATGCAGTTTTTCTTGCTTGTTAGTGTCCTTAATTTCTACAAAGCATGAAATAATTGGAACATTCATTTTAGCTGCATAATAATAGGCGCCTTTTTGCAGAGGACGAGGTTTTCGATAATTAAGCCATAATTCTTGTTCTGGATATACCACAATCCAGCGATTTTTCTTAGAAAAGATTTTATTTAAGTGTTTTGGCAGCTCACGTCCTAAATAGCGAAAACTAGCAGTTACCGGGATGCTATCAATATTCCTCATTAAAAAGCCAATCCAGTTTGGTAGTTTTAAATTAGTATCTTCGATAACAAAATATAATCGCTTATGATATTTCATAGCGAGCCGCTTCAGAGGGAGACAATCAAATTGATTGTAGTGATTACAGGTTACAATAGCTGAAGAAAGCTTACTAAGAGATTCAGGATTATCAATTTCAGTATTTAAAGTTAAAAGAGGCGTTCCGATGTTAAGGATTCCGCGTGCAAGTATATTAATAGCTTTAGAAAAGGGTCTATTATGATTAGCCCAAAATTTTTCTACTAATTTTAGGCGATCTTTTTTGCTTAAAACTGGATCATCTGGTTCAACTTTTGCGTTAAATTTTTTCTCATTAACACATCTTTTAATATTAAAAATAACCTCTTGCCGCTTTTTACCAATAATCATAACTAGTTCTCCAAATTTTTAGGGTAGATTCCAAGCTCTATTTTATTTATTTTGTTTTTTAAAACCAAATATTATCCCACTTATCTTCATTCATGCTAAGCTAAGGTGAAAGAATAAAATATAAAAGGAGGAATCTCTAAATGAAAGTAGGTATTATTGGTGCTTCTGGAATGGCAGGAAGTGCTATTTATAAATTAGCTAGTGAAAATAAGGATCTCGAAGTTACAGGCATTGTCAGAGATAAAGAAAAGGCCGAAAGAGTTCTTGGTAAAGATGCGCACCTTTTAATTGGCGATGTTTTAACAATGGAGGATAGCTTACTAGAAAACTTTGATGTGATTGTTGATGCCTTTGGTACAACTCCTGAAAAGGCAAAGGATCAAGTAAAGCTTGCAACTAAATTATGTGGCTTAGCCAAGAACAAGGATATTAGAGTAATCTTTATCTTGGGCGCAGGTAGTCTTAGAACTGGAATTGATAACCACTTGGTAGTAGAAGATATTAAGAAATTAACTGGTTCAGAAAACTGGATTAATACTCCTCAAGAGCAATTAAACGAATTAAACTACTTAAAACAAGTTGAAGATGTAGATTGGCTTGGAATTTCACCAGCATTGACCTTTGAAGCTGGTCCAGAGGCTGCAGGTTATATGTTAGGTAACAATACTCTTCTCTTTAATAACAACAATGAATCTAAGGTAACTTCTGGAACAATGGCTCGCTTGGTTGTAAATGAAATTGTTCATCCAAAGCACCATAAGGAAAGAATTACTTTAGTTGATGAATAAAAAATAACCGTTATAGCGTATTATGTTATGTCATTAAGTTAATACATTCATAAATTAAAAATATTTTTTAGAACCGAATCGTTAAGATTGGGTTCTTTTTTGTATAAAACAAGAGAAAATATATTTTATGTAACATGAAATATGTTTGATTTTGCTATAATTGTTTGAGCGACTATTACCTCCTCCCTTTGAAAGGAGGTGAGTCTATTGAAGGATTTTTTGACTTTGGTTGTAGCTCCAATACTTGTGGAAATAGTGAAATCACTATTTGATCATTGGTTGGATGATCGGCATGACAACGAAAAGCATTAATAGTCGCTTTTACTCAACCCTCGACGTTTGATAGGTTGCGTCAAACGATAAAAAAGCATTACCTTTTGTAGTGATTAGGTAATGCTTTTTGAGTCTATTAAATTTTAGATTTTTTGACTTGTTGCAAGTTAAGTATAACATGAAGTAGCGGTAATATAAAAGTATGGTAAAAATATTGAATAAAAAATAACCCTTATAGCATTTGTACTATAACGGTTTTATTGTTCAATTTTAATTATTAGCAACTAAGGAACGATAGAAGTTAGCCTTGGTTTGACGGTAGTAAGGCACAATCCAGATGAATCCAATTCCGCAAGTAATGATACCAAGTAAGCCCCAACCAATGAAACTTAAGTCTAGGATGAATAAGTCCATCTTGTGTCCATCCATTAACTTACGACTTTCGGTAATAGCTTCAGTTGCTCCAATATCAGTTTGGCCAGCTGAAAACTTGTCTTTCAAAACATATGGAGTCATTGCGTAGGAGTAACCCTTAATGAAGGCAGGAATAACAAGGGCGAATAACCATAAAGTAATAAAAAGATTGGTCATAAAAAGAGTAAATAAGCTGTTCTTGAAACGTCCATTGCTGTAGGCACTGAAAATACCAGCATACCAAGGCTCTTTCTTTCCTGTTTCAATGAAATCTAGGATAGTATAGGCAACTCCCCATAAAACTAAACCAGTAATTAAGCCGACAATAAATGTCGAAAGATCATATCCAGGTTTATAGCCTTGAATTATTGCTTCATTGTTATAGCGAAGGATTGAGTAGGTAAAATCTTTTCCAGTCCAGATCCAACGATTAATATCCATGATAACGGCGTTAAATAACCAGGCAAAAATAGTTAGACAAATAGCCCAGCCCCAATTGCCACGTAATTGATCTTTGGATGCTTGTTTCAGTTGTGCACGTGTCATAATTGCTTTCCCCCGATAATATATTTAATATACGTCCATATTATCTTATCACTATGAAGATGAATAAAATTAAAATTTCTCAACTTTTGTTATAATCGAAATACTAACTTAAATCGAAGAAGGGTTGCTCATGAAATATAAACAATTAATTTTTGACGTTGATGATACTTTAATTGACTTTGCTGCTACGGAAGACTCATCCCTGCATGCCTTGTTTAAATCGCATAAGCTGCCTCTCTCCTCTGACTTGCAAAAGCAATACCATACTTACAATCAAGGACTTTGGCGCAGACTTGAATTGGGTGAAATTACTTATGAAGAATTAAGCGAGATGACATTTCATGACTTTATGAAGGAACATTTCGGTCTAGAAGTAGATGGAAATGAATGGATGAATGAATACCGCTCTTACTTTGGTGAAGCTCATCAGTTGCTGCCGGGTGTGGAAGATACGCTGAAGTTTGCCAAAAAACAAGGCTATAAGTTAACAGTCTTAAGTAATGGTGAAAAGTTTATGCAACGTCATCGTTTAGAATTAGCAGGCATCAAGGACTACTTTGATTTGATTGTAACGTCTGAAGAAGCTCACTATTCTAAGCCAAATCCGCATGCTTTTGATTATTTCTTTAGCCGCACAGAGATTGGGCCAAATGAGACTTTATTCTTTGGGGATGGATTGCAGTCAGATATTTTAGGTGCTGAAAAGTATGGCTTTGACAGTATTTGGTATAATCACCGTCACCGTAAGGATAGTATTGGACTTCATCCCTTATTTGAAGTTGAAACATATCCAGAATTTGTTAAATTAATGCAAAACGATTTTAAGAAGGCATATTAAAAGGAGTGCTTAAGCACTCCTTTTGTGTTACTATTTATTCTTTTTCAAAACCAACCATTAAGCCGCCTTCTTCAGCATAGAAGCTGCAAAGTGCGCCGCATTCGCCAATAGTAACTTTAGCATCTGGGAAGTTATCTAAGATAATTTCTTTCATGCTTAAAGCAGAACCTTCATTTTGTACATGGTCGATTTGGACGCGGCCTCCGCGATAGCCAGCTTTAACCATCTCATCTAATAGTTTTCTTCTAGCCTTCTTAGCGCCGCGAGCTTTTCCTAAAAGTTCAAACTCACCTTTGTTGTTTGCTGTTCCAATAACAAATAGCTTCAGTAAACCAGCAATCTTTGCGACAGCTGCTGGAATCCGGCCGTTGTTACCTAAGTTAGTTAAATCTTGTAAGGCAAACATTAAATCAAGGTGATGTTGATATTCTTCTGTTGCTTTAACAATCTCTTCAAAAGATTTTCCAGCACTTGCCAAACTAGCAATCTTTTCCGCAAGTAATCTTAATTGTGGACCAGCTGAACGAGAATCAAAGACTAAAATTTTAGCTTTTGGATTCTTCTCATGATAAATTTTAGCAGCTTGGGTAGCTGAATTATAACTACCAGAGAGTGCGCTAGTTAAAGTAATGACAAAGATTTCGTCGCTACCTTCAAAGGCCTTAAGCCAGTCATTTACATTTGGACAGGCAGAAGTTGATTTGTTTTTAGTATGCTTTAAGGTGTAGAGAAATTTATCTAAATCAATATCAGGCGTATCGAGCCAAAGCTTGCCATCAACGTGAAGTGATAAAGGAACAGTAACATGATCAATTCCATCAATTTGATCAGCTGTAATGTTTGCAGTTGAATCTGTAATAATTTTTATTGGCATATAGATTACCTCGAATTAAATATATTAAGCTGTTTTCTTTCAGTCTAAAGTACTATAGATAGTAAAGTCAAAGAAAATGCTATAGGTACAAAAAAGAGCAGCCATAAGGCTGCTCTTAGTTAATGTGAAAATACTAGTCCTAATAAGCCGCCTAAGGCTACTAAAGCCAGAAGAGGCAATACTAGATAAGAAACGAAGGCAAATAGCAGTCCGATCACGATTAAGAAACCGACGATCTTCAAAATGCCAATTCCTAGTTTCCAGAACAGCCAAATAATTAATAAGGCTAATAAAAGTGAAAACATATTTCGAACCTTCTTATAAAAATCAATTATATTTTGATATTAATCATATTACGAATTAAGGAGAAAGTGTAGATAAGTTTTTATTAAGAATGGTTAGGATAATTTTCGTTAACGAAAGTTGTGCTCAAATACGATAAACCAAGAACATTTTAACCTCTTTATCTAAAAATGATGATAGAGGTGAAGAAAATGAAATACTTATTCAGATATTTAAAAAAAAGAACCAGTAAAAGTTGGGATTGTAATCATCCTAACCATTATTACTTCCGCTTTACGAGTTACTCATGCTTTAATCAATGTAAATATTCTAAATTCTTTGATCAAATTACAGCTGCATAACTTTTTTAACTGGGTAATGATTGATATTGGAGTATTTGCAATCCTATCTATTTTTCTGATTTTGCTTCAAATTCAAACAGCTAAAACAATTGAATTTTTATGCTTGGATTTAAGAAAGGATATTGTTCGCCAAATTGCTAATAAGCCAATTATGAAATACCAGGAAAAAGATACAGGAGTATATGCTTCCTGGTTAACTAATGATATGAATACAATCGAGAATAATGGCTTTTATAATATTTTACAATCCATTCAAGTTATTACCGACCCATTATTTTCAATTATTGCCTTACTACAATTTTCTTGGACATTTATTCCTTTAATTTTTCTAGTCTCATTTTTAACAGTTTTTTTACCACAAATTGTTCATGATAGATTAGCTAGTGCGAGTTTATCAACTACTCAAGCTAATGAAAATTTACTTAGTACTATTAACGATGGCTTGAGAGGTTTTGCAACATATTCTATTTTTGGCGTTGAGAGACAACTTGAAAATAGAATTACTGGTGCCACTATGACCTTAATTGGTAAAAAAGTACGACAAGCGAAATATCAAGCAGTAGCTAATAATATTGCCGGTTTTTCAAATATTTTAGGACAAACTGGTATTGAAGCTTGGACTGGTTTTCTAGCTCTGCAGAAAAGTATCTCGATTGGTGTAATCGGATCTTCAGGAAATTTGTCCTACAATGTTTTTAATTCATTAGCTGCGATTGCACCAATGTGGGCAGAAATGACTGCATTGACACCAATTTTTGAAAAATATCATCTTGATGATAAAAGTAAGCCTAAACAAATTGGTAGAACACTTGAAAATAATGATTTTCAATGTTTAGATGTTGAGAATTTACAAATTTCTTTTGGAAGTAAAACAGTTTTTAAACAACCATTAAATTTACATATAAGTAAAAATCAAAAGATTGCTCTTGATGGCGATTCAGGCAGTGGTAAAAGTACACTTTTAAAAATAATTTCAGGTCAAATAAAAAATTATCAGGGGTCGGTTAAAATTAATAATCACGATGAAAAAACTCTCAGTTATGATGCGATTAGAGAAACATTGATTTATGTGGATCAGATTCCATACTTATTTAACGGGACGATTCGTTATAACTTAGAGTTAGGCGAACATTTTAGCGATCAAGAAATATTCGATGCCTTAAGAAAAGCTGATTTGCTTGATTATGTTAAAGAGTTACCCGCAGGATTAGATACAAAAGTTGGCGAAAATGGTACAAAAATGTCTGGAGGACAGAAGCAGAGATTAGCTTTAGCGCGTGGCTTACTAAGAAATAGAAAGCTATTTTTATTAGATGAAAGTACAAGCAGTTTAGATAAGAAAAGTGCTTTGAATGTTGAAAATATCTTTTTGAGTCAACCAGATATTACAGTTATTTTTGTTAGCCACCAGCTACATGATGAAAACAAACAGAAATTTGATAGGATCATTAGGATATAAAAGAGATGGCTATACTATACTGTCGGTAACATATCTGCAAAGTCATTATATCCTGCAAGCTTTAAAACTTTGGTTATTTGCTGACAAGTAGCCGTATCCTTTTGAAAAACAGACGCATAATATTTTCCAAGTAACTTTATAAATAGGACTGGGCCTTTGCTGTTAATAGTCGAAATATAAGTTAATACCTCTTGGATTAACTTTGTGGAGTTTTTCTCGTAGCAATTATCTAGGTAATTAATACAGATTGCGCCAATGCATTCTTGCAAAGAACTTTGTAGAATATTTGGATTAGAATACTTCGCCAAGATAGTACCTACTAAAAAATTCAATTCCTCTATATCGTAGATACGCATTGTTTCTCTAAAAATTTGAAGGGAATGAATATTCCAGTTGTTGTTGACGAGAATGTATTGTTTCAGTTTATTTTTTAATTCAATTGGAATTTCTTTAGCTTTAGGAAGATAGACCTCTAAAGTAAGCTGCAATTGCAATTTATAATACTCAGTTTGGCGATTATTAGGAAGTAAATCTATCTCCTGTTTTATTTTTAATAATTTATCTCTGCTTTTTTGCTCAAAAGCTACAGAAATTTTATCCATAATATCTTCTGAGATATTTTCTTTATCATTTAGATTTTCAAAAAAATAGGTAGCGTTTATTTGATGTTTATTAAGAATTTGAAGGAGATCGTTAGTCCCAATATCGTGAATATTTCTTTCAACTTTTGAATAAAAAGAGGTTGAGACTACATTTGTAGCCATTTCTGTTTGAGTTAATCCTAGTTGTTTTCTAAGATTTAGCAATGCTTCACCAATTGTCATTCTGTATACCTCAAATTTAATTTTTTAATAATAATTTTATTTACCGCTTATTCTATCATGCTATAGGATGATAATAATTTCAATTACATTAATAAGCTATAATAAAAAGAAATTACCACAAATTTACTACGATTACATTTAGAAAACTAGAAAAATGAAAAAACTAACAACAGGAATTTTAGCCCATGTAGATGCTGGAAAAACTACCTTGTCAGAAGGCATGCTCTACAAAAGTGGCACATTGAGAAAATTAGGTGCAGTTGATAAAGGAACTGCATATTTAGATAGTGATGATTTAGAAAAGAAGCGCGGAATTACGATTTTTTCCCATATTGCGCGTATTCAAACCGGTAATAGTGAATTACAAATTTTAGATACGCCGGGCCATATTGATTTCGCTCAAGAAATGGAAGAGACGTTAAGTGTTTTAGATTATGCCATCTTAGTTGTATCAGCGAGTGAAGGTGTAACTGGATATACGCGCACTCTTTGGAGCTTATTAAAAAAGCATCAAATTCCAGTTTTTATCTTTGTCAATAAAATGGATACCTTGAAAGCTGATAGGGAGAATATCCTCAATCAACTTAATGAGCTGGATGACAATTTTATTGAGTTTGACAATCAAGATGAAGATTTTTATGAAAAAGTAGCTACTGCAGATGAAACAACCTTAGATCAATATCTAGAACTTGGAAAAATAGAAGATAGTGCAGTCAAAAAATTAATTAATCAAAGAAAAATTTTTCCAGTATATTTTGGAGCAGCTTTAAAATTAATTGGAATAGATGAATTTCTACCGGGCTTAGATAAGTGGACTGATAAAAGAAAGTATACAAATGACTTTGGAGCTAGAATTTTCAAGGTTTCTTATGATGAAAAAGGCGAACGCTTAACTTGGGTAAAGATTACTGGTGGTAGTTTAAAAGCCAAGACCGAGATATTTCCTGATGAAAAGATAAATGAAATTCGTCGCTATAACGGCACTAAGTATCAAGTCATTCCACAGGCAGAAGCTAGCGAAATTATTGCTGTTAGCGGCTTGAAAAGTACTTATCCCGGACAAGGGTTGGGCTTTGAAAATGATCAGACTAATTTTACCGTTCAGCCGGTTCTAACTTATGCAGTAAAAGTATCCCCAGCTAATACAAATGCTTGCTTGCAGGCATTAAGACAACTTGAAGATGAGAACCCTCAACTCCATGTTAAGTGGAACAAGCAGACAGAAGAGATAAGTATTGATGTTTTGGGTAAGATGCAGTTAGAGATTCTTCAGCAACTATTACGCGATCGCTTTAATTTAGAAGTTGAATTTACTCAGGGCAAGATTCTTTACCAAGAAAGTATTAAAGCTTCAGTGGAAGGGGTAGGTCACTTTGAACCTTTAAGGCACTATGCAGAAGTTCACTTGTTACTCACACCCGGTAAAAACGGAAGTGGCTTGGTTTTCAAAAATAAGTGTAGTTTAGAAGCTTTGCCTAAAAAATGGCAAGATCAAGTAATGGAAAGTTTATCTAATAAAGAGCACTTAGGCGTCTTAACTGGTTCACCTATCACAGATCTTGAAATTACCCTAGTTGGAGGCCGGGGAAGCAATGTCCATACAGTTGGCGGAGATTTTCGTGAGGCAACTTATCGTGCAGTCCGGCAAGGATTAATGGAACTAAAAGCTAAAAAGCAAGTTTATTTACTTGAACCTTGGTATCAATTCACTTTAAGAATTAATCAGGATCAAGTTGGTCGCGCAATTAATGATATTGAGAGAATGGGTGGAAAATTTGAACTCGGAGAAAGTAGTGGGAAGGTCACTACGATTACCGGTCAAGCACCGGTAGCACAGATGCAAGATTATGCCACTGAAGTTAGAAACTACACGCATGGTAGTGGACAACTAGAATGTTTATTCTTGGGTTATCGAGAATGTAAAGATAGTGCTGCTATTATTGAAGAAATGGCTTATGATCCACTATCTGACATTAACAATACTCCTAACTCCGTCTTCTGCTCACATGGCGCAGGTCATACAGTTGTTTGGAATGAAGTACCAAGTCATGCCCAGTATCCATATTTAGGATAAATTGCTGCACGATTTTGGTAGATTAAGCTAAATAATTTTTATTATAAAGCGCTTTCATTATTTATGAAAAGGTGCTATATTAAAAGTGTGAAATAGCTCTAGTAGAAGTCACGATTAGGATTGTTAATATTTATATTTTTTATTAAGTCGACGATACTCTAGCTATTGCAATTCATAAATATATTTTATAAGAAAAGGAAGTTCTGATTAATGAACTTCCTTTTTTGTGCTAATAAAAATGTAAGTAAAGTAACTATTTGAATCCCATTTGCTTGCGTAGGACCGTGTATATTGGTTCTCCACCTAAGAGAGCTAGAATTAGATAGGCAATAAAGACACTCATAATCATTGGCAAAACTTGTTCTACGGTTCCGATCATTTCTGTCAACAAAATAATTGCGGTAAATGGGGCTCGCAAAATTGCCCCGAGGTAGGCTGCCATAGAGACAACAATGATATTAGTATAGTTGTCAGTAGGAATGAGGCCTAAGTGGATAAAAACAGTCGCAAAAATCGTCCCCATTAAAGCCCCTAAAACTAAAATCGGCATAAAAGTACCACCAGGAATAGAACTACAATAAGAAATCATAGAAAAAATTAGTCTTAGTAGAAAGAAGACAACTGGGATTAAAATCCATGAAAGCTGCCCTAGTTTTTCTTCTTGGATAATTAATGGATTGTGAAAGAGTGAATCGATCAAGTAATGTGATCCACCCAAAACATGCGGAAAGGCAAGACCAATCGGAATAACTAATAAAAGTGGAACAATACTGTGGTATTGCATCGGAATAATTTTTAGCTTGCTGAAAAGCCACTTAGTATTTAAAAGAGACCGTTGATATCCATATGCCATTAGACCTGCTACAATTCCGACTGTAATTAAGGACCAGTAGGAGTGAACGGGTAATTTTTTAGCAATTGGAAGATAAAGACAGGGCCGCGTTCCAAAAAATATAATGGTAACTAAGTCTGCTGAAGCAGCGGCTCCTAAAGCACTGATACATTCTTTCGGTTTAAAAGAATGGGTAATGACTTCAACAAGAAAAAATACACCTGCAAGTGGGGCTGAGACTGCTGCACTAAGGCCAGCCGCAATTCCAGCGCATTGAAGCAAGCGTCTATCTTCCTCACTGCATTCAAAAATATTTTCTGCAAAACCTTGACCTACTAAAGCTCCCATTTGGATGCAGGGTCCTTCTCGCCCAAGAAAAAGTCCCATCGAGCTTACTAAGAGGCCGCCGACGAATTTTCGCCATAAGACGGGGAACCAGTTAACTTCGTGTTCTCCCATTAAGGTTGCTTCGACTTGAGGAATACCTGAACCAGACAAGTCTAGTAAATAGGGTTTAATAATTTTGCTCACAAGAATACAGATAAAAAATGTAAAGATGGTATATAGACTTATCCATTGGGGATGGGCTGCGAGATAGGGATAGAGAAAGTATAAAAAATGGATGCTTTTATCGATAACAAAACGGAAAATACTGACAATCATCCCTATAATTAATCCGATAATGATGCTTTGAACTAAAAGCTCGGGCACTCGGGTAGTGAAGGGGCGTCTAAGAAAATCTTTAGCAGGCTTCATAATTGTGACTTCTTTCATGTATACGTTGTTAGGTTTATTGTATGCCGAAAGAAGAAAAGAAAACAAATAATAGATGGCAAAAGAGCCCTACTAGACCAATGATTTTGATCTAATAAGGCTCTTTTGCACTGAAACTACTCAATACGTAATTTCTATTTAAATATAATTTTCAGCTAAATCTTTCTTGTTTCTTTATCCTAACCAAAAATTCCCAGTAAAATTTACTTTTCTTACCAAATATGAACCCTCTTTTCGGGATCAAGCCACATTCCGTCGATTGGCTGGATATTAAAAGTTTGATAGAAATCATCAATGCACTGAGCGGGTACATTTGATCTGAGTTCACTTGGGGCATGAGAATCATAGGCAATGATTGATTTTCTAAATTGGGGCATCATCTTACCACGCCAAATTTTAGCCCATGCTTGAAATAATTCTTGTAGATTACCATTTTCCTTTTTTGCGGTTTCTACAGCAACAGTTAATCCACCTAAGTCGGCTACATTCTCTCCAACGGTTAACTTGCCATTAGTCTTAAGACCACCACAAATAATACCATCAAATAATTCTATTTCAGCTTGTGAAAGTTCAGTAAATTTGTTGTAATCTTCTTCACTCCACCAGTTACGAATATTACCAAATTCGTCAAATTTAGACCCGTTGGGATCAAAAGCATGGGTAATTTCATGAGCAATTACTGCACCAATACCACCTAGATTTTCACTCAAGGTATTATCTGAACTATAAAACGGCTTTTGCAGAATTGCAGCAGGGAAAGTAATATCATTTTTTGTTGGATCATAGAAAGCATTGATTAAATTTGCTGGAGCACCTGGTCCCCAAAGAGTCCGGTCAACTGGTTTATATAACTCATTAAAACTATACTGTACCCATGTCTTATTAGCAGCAGATATATTTTCATATAATGATTTATTTGCTGAAACTTGAATGTCATTATATACGTCACTAATTTTATCGGGATAACCAATTTTTAGGGTTATATGATCGAGTTTTTTAAGTGCTTCATTTTTAGTAGATTCGCTAAGCCAGCTGTTATCTTGCAATCTTTGCTTATAAGTTTCAAGCATTTTATTAATCATTTGCTCAACATTGGCTTTTGCGGTTGAGCCAAAATATGATTGGGCGTAATAAATACCAATGACTTCCGCAAAGACTCTGTTAGCAACCCTGTAAGCTTGTTTTTCTGTAGAAGGTAATTCTCTAACACCCTCTACCGCCTGCTTGTAGGGAAAAGCAGCCTTTTGAAATTCTTCCGAAAGATAGTCAGCGGAACTATTGACAAATTTTACTAATATCCAGCTTTTAAGTTCTTCGAAGTTTTCGGGATTAACAAGTTCATTAATGTGCTTTAAATAATCTGGTTCGATAACAATAATTTTTTCAGGTACTTTAGAGAAAAGGCTATTTAATAGCTGCTCTATATCTAAAAATTCGAAAGAAGAAGCAAATTGTTGAGTTGAATAAGCATTATACATGCTAGCAAAATCATTTATTTCTTCTTGAGATTTTTTATGTTTGGCTAATTTTTTATCAAATCGAACTGCATTAGCGGCAATTTGTTTACTGTCTTCAGAACTAAGACCGGCTAGAGTTAAGAGCTTAGCCGATTGCTTTTCGAAAGTGTTCAATAATTCTTCAGAAGAAGGATCCTTATAAGCGGAGGCATCTTGTAAAAATGAATTTGGTGAGGCAAAATACAAAGAATTTTGAGAAGTATTCTTCATATCTGCATCTACATAAAAATAGAGGGGTAAGGAAAAAGCATCTTTAATTAATTGAGCTAAATTTTGGTTAAAATCAGAAAATCTAGATAAAGAAAGCAGCTTTTGGAGATCAGGTTTGATTGGTTGAGCACTATCAGCATTTCTCTTATCAAAATCTAAAGTTAGCTTATACAAAGTTATAGCTTTGTCCAAATTATCTAAGTCCGGTAACTTCTTATTATTAAAAGCGAAGTCATTAAAATCCTTCAGAAGTTGTTTTCTAATTTTAGTGTCTAATTCTACGAAACTGTCCATAAGTGGACGATCGGCTGGAATTTTTGCTTTTTCAAGCCACTGTGAATTAGTAGCTAAGTATAAGTTGTCTTGAAGTTTAACATTGGTATTTGCGATAGCAGAATCACCTAAGCCACCACGAATTTTAAAAGTATTCATAATTAATTACTCCTTTAAATTTAATTGTTGAATTAAGTCTAACAAAGAATTAATATTATTTTAATAAAATTCGTATTCGAATTATTTTGAGGTGTAAAAGATGACTATTGGCGAATTGCTTAAAGACTATCGAATAAAACAAGGTAAAAATCAAAGAGAATTTATTGCTGGAATTGTTAGTCAGTCATATTATTCAAAAGTTGAAAAGGAGATACATCGAATTACCGCAGATGATTTGTTGGAAATTTTAAATCATAACGGAATTCCAGTTAAAGAATTTTTTGAAAAATTAGAAATTGATCCAAATCAATGGCAGATTGATAAAATTAATAAACTCATGGAAGAAATAACTAAAGCTAGTTATTCGGAGCAGGCAATAGATCAAATAAGAAAAATCAGGGAAAAGGTGAAAAAGTTGGATTTGAATCCAGAATTAAAAGAGGAGGCTCTATTAATAATTGACGGATTTATAGAATTAGAAAAAGATGATCCAGAAACTTTTGATGAAAAGTTGAGAACTAAATTAAAAGAAAAGATATTTATGATGCCAGAATATAATACACATAAGCTGTCTCTTTATGCTAATTTTATAGATTTATATGATTTTGATAGCAATTTACAAATAATAAGACAGATAAATAAGGTATTAGAAAGAAAACCAATAGAGAGGCAAGAAGAGATCCTATTTGCAATTGTATTGAACGTATTGGGACAAGCTGTTAAAGAGAAAAAGTATGATAAGACAGATGAAATTATTAATTTAATAAATCAAATAAAAGTAATCCCCGAATTCTTTTTTTATCGTGAAATGCTGACTTTTTATGAAGAATTGATTACATATCATTTTGATAAAAAACAAGAGCATATAAGAAAATGTAAGTTGATTTTAGAAAGCTGTGAATGGGGTGGGATGCAGGTATACGGTGAAGAAATGAAAAAATTTTTTGATGAATATAAAGATCAATAAGTCAAAAAATCTCTTGAATCAGCACGACTCAAGAGATTTTTAGATACTATAATTTTTTCATTAGATGTTATATGTGAAAAACTCTCTTTCTTCCAAAAAAATTAAAATACGACTATTTTAAAAATAATTTTAATTCCTTGATAATATTAAAACAACATTAAAACATATGAAAAACGGAGTTAAACATTATGAACGTATTTTTGAAGAACAAAGATTATAGAAGATTTTCAGTCGCTAGTTTCTTATCTAGTGCTGGTGACATTCTTTTTTACTTAGCGTTTATGACTTATGCAAGTAAATTACAAAATTATTCTCTTGCTTTATCATTAATTGCAATCTCTGAATCATTACCAAGATTATTCGATATCTTTGGTGGCTACTTAGCTGATAGAACCAGAAAAAAATTTAAGAATATCTTCTTAATGTCTATAGTTAGATTTGGCCTATATGGATTAGTTGGGGTATTGTTTATTACCAATGTATCTCAATGGGGCTTAGTAATTGCAGTAGTAATTATTAACTTTATCTCTGATATGGCTGGTACTTATGCCGGCGGTTTAGGTGCTCCATTAATTGTTGATTTAGTTGGAGAAGATGAATTTGCGGAAGCAGAAGGCTTTACCAATGGTATTAGTCAAGTGATTACTACTGCGGCTCAATTTGTTGGATCAGGTCTCTTGCTTTTCTTGTCTTACTCAAGCTTAGCTTTCGTTAATGCATTTACTTTCTTAGCAGCTGGCTTGTTATATGCTAGTGTAGGAGTTCGTCATAATAAAGATAATCAGCCTATTGAACCACAAGAAGTAAACGAGCAAAAATTCTTTGCGACAATGAAGACCTCATATACTCAAATTAAGAAGGCTTCAGGCTTGTTGTCAGTTGTTTTAGTAATTGCACTTCTTAACGGTGCATTAACTTCTATGGGTTCATTATTACCAATTATTATGGCAGGAAATCGTTCAACAATGATTATTTCCACTTACAGCTTTACTCTTGCAGTAATTGGTTTGGTGGTAAGTGTTGGTGCAATCTTAGGTAGTACTTTTGGACCACAATTATTTAAAAAGCAATCTGTTTTCTTTATGGTTATTGTTGCTATTGTTTTAAGTGTAGCCACTACAGTAGCTGCAGTGTTTGCTAATATTTTTGCCATTATGCCATTTTACTTCTTATTAGCTTTAGTAGTAAGTACTGCTTCGCTTAAAATGCAACAATGGCTAGTTACGACAATTGATCGTAAGATTTTGGCTTCAAGTGTAGGCTTACTTAATACAATTGTCATGGCTACTTCACCAGTAATGACTACCGTGTTAACAACTATTTCAGGCTTAGGGGATGTTAGATACGCATTATTTGTACTCTTAGCAGTTGAACTTATTATTTTGTTTGTCGCAGTTAAATTGAGTGTTAAGACTAAAGTAAACAAAGAGGAAGTTAAATCCGCTGTTGTAGTAAATAAGTAACTTATAAAATTAAGGTTTAACTAATGACGCAGCGCTTGGGAATAGATTCTCTCAATATCTTAGGGATACTTGTCAAAAAAATTCTATCGTAAATTGCAATAATAAATTGAACACTTAGGCTGCTTGATAGATTTGATCTAATTCTCTTTCGAAGATTTCATCTGGTGTGTGGTATGCCAGGATCTTTCTTGGTAATGAATTGCACCAGGTTTCAATATCAATGATCTGTTGGAGAGAATAGTTATTGATGTACTCTCCTTTAGGAATGAATCTGCGAATAAGGCCATTGTGCCTTTCCACAGTTCCCTTATCACAAGAAGTATTGGATGAGCATAATAAACAAGAGTCTTAGAAACCTCCTCTAAATTAGCTAGATCCGCAAACTCTGAACCATTGTCAGTAGTAATCGTCTTGAAGATGTCATTCCAGTGCTCGCTGTATTGTTTCTGAAGCACTTTAAAAGCTCGCATGACACTGGCAAATGTCTTGTCAGGTATGCAAATAATCAAGAATTCACGGCTCATGCGCTCAGAAAGCGTTAATAGAACCTGATCGTCCTTGGTCTTATGCCCTAAAACAAGATCGCATTCCCAATGACCAAATTCATTACGCTGGTCAATCTCTTTAGGCCGCTCTTCGATGCTTCGTCCCAGCTTTTTCTTGTTTTTGCGAACATGATGGAGCTTGATATTGCGTTTAAGCTTTTCAGGCAAATCATAGTTTTTGATTGTCATCAGTCCTTGATCTACGTAGTTATACAAGGTTCTGGTACTGACTGTTTGATGATGCGAGAATTCACCGATAGCTAAGCTGCGATTGGCACAAACGTCAAGCGACCAGCCGTCCTCAAAGAAATGCTTAATGACGTAGCTAATAAAGTCTGCTTTCTTCAAGAAGTCCGATTTGCGACCGCAGTGGCGACGATTAACCTGATAAACGCTTTGACCATGATCAGCCTTATAGCGCTGCTGCTTGCCATGATAGAGAGAAACAGTGCCACGTTTGACCTCATAGCTGATCGTAGAAGGAGAGCAGCCAAGTTCTCGAGCAATTGCTCTGATAGAGTAGCCGTCTTTTAAGCGAGTTTGAATAATAACTCGTTCTTCAAATGACAAGTGCTTGCCTTTAACGTGTTGATTCATGGTAGAATGTAAAGAGTCCATTTGTGACCTCGTTTTTAAATGTTGTGTGGTAACTACATTCTATCAAACAGGTCCAGATGGACTTTTATTTTTTACAAAGTGTTCAACTTAATTTTACAATCGGCGAATTATTTTAGATAATTTTTCCTCCGTAAAAAGAATGATGAAATAATAGCTAAAGCAAGTCCAAATAATAATACCCATAAAAATCCGAACTTATTTTCTTTGCCTGGCAATCCACCTACGTTCATTCCCCAAATACTACTAATTAATGCAGGGATTGAGATAATAAGTGCAACTGAGTCAAGATACTTCATTAGGTTATTTAAGTGATTATCCATCATTGCTGAAAATAATCCATTAATTGATTCTAAAAGATCTCGATAAACTTTGATTTGCTTAGTTATTCGCTGTTGTGAAAGAATTAGATCAATGATTAGGATTGAGTCAGCAAGATGCTGTTCCTTAAAAAACTTTGTGAGGGAATTGATGGATGTAGTTTGGTCGTTCATTGTGTGATTAAAGTAAACCAGCGTTTTCATTAAATCAGTTGCTTGTTTTAAGGATTGAGTTTTTGTGGTAGTACGTGCTGCATGATCTAGCTCATCAATAGCTTGTTTTATGTTGTCTAATTCCTTGTTAAATTGATAATTTTGATATAGCAATTGTTTAATTAAAAGCACTTCAACTGAAAGTTTAGTAATTGAAGTTTTATCCTGAAAAATAGGTGTCGGTGATTTTTGTAAAATTAGTATTAAATGTTGAGAATTAAATATGGCAATTGTTGGGTAAAGGGAGTCTTCAATTTCACTTTGTTTAGGGTCCAAATTAAAGGATACAAAAATATGTGCACCCTTTAATTTACAGTCGGGAAGAGCATTAAAGTGAGATACTTCAGTTGCAGAAGTTTGCTTAGTGAAAATATGTGTATCACAATTTATTGTTTTTTCTAGATGGTTTAATTCAGCAGCAGTAGGTTGAACTAAAATTATAAGTTTAGCTGATAAAAGGTCATGTGATATTAACTGCCCCTGATTATTGTACATAGTAAGCATAAAATAACCTCGTACTCTCAAATTTTTAGACTAAATATATCATAAAGAGGAAGTATAAGTAGATTTAATGCCTAGTGATGAATTATATGGTTACAATATGTGTATAGAAAATATTAATTTTTAATTAATATACATAACAAGTTATTAAGGAAATGTTAAGCTTGCAGAGCTGTAGGCAGTAGAATATCTTTATTGATCAGCACTTGGTATGATTAAGTTAATCAATCATAAGTCATACAAAGATTAAAAATAGCTAGCTAAATCAATCTTTTATGTGTTTTTAGGAAAGGAAGCCTAATTATGATGGAAGATAAACATGGAATTAAAGACAAAGTAGCAGGTAAACTTAAAGAAGTAGAAGGAAAAATCACCGGTGATAAAGCTCGTGAGGTCGAAGGAAAAGCTCAACAAGCTAAAGGAAAGGTGAAATCTAAGGCTACTGAAGTAAAAGAAGACTTAGAATAATCTACTTATTGTATATTTTAGAAATAGGAGGCGATCCCCATGCTTCACTGGATTTGGGTTTTGATTGTCGGAGGCGTAATCGGGTTGATTGCAGGAGCCATTACTCATAAAGGCGGCTCAATGAACTGGATTGCAAATATTATTGCTGGGCTAGTAGGCTCATCTCTAGGCGAGGCTTTGCTGGGTGCCTGGGGTCCGCAAGTAGCGGGAATGGCAATTGTTCCATCGTTACTAGGAGCTATTATTTTAGTTATCTTAGTTTCATGGATTATGACAATGCTATTTGGGTCAAAAGCTCATTCATAAATCATATTTAACACAATTTAATAATTCTCTCTCAAAAGAGCAGTCTTAGTCGACTGCTTTTTTCTATGGGCGGCCTTTTAAATTTTCATAGTATAATGGATGTGATATAAAAATCTAGGTAAGAAAAGAGATAACAATGCGTTTAATTTCATGGAATATTGACTCCCTTAATGCCGCTTTAACTAGTGATTCACCGCGTGCCCAACTTACGCGTAGCGTTTTAAATACAATAAAAGAAAAAGATGCCGATATTATTGCTATTCAAGAAACTAAACTACGTTCTACTGGTCCAACAAAGAAGCACCAAGAAGTTCTTGCAGAGATGTTTCCTAACTATGACTATGTCTGGCGTTCTTCTGAAGAGCCAGCAAGAAAAGGCTATGCGGGAACTATGTTTTTATATAAAAACACTTTAACGCCTGAAGTAACAAAGCCGGCTATTGGCGCCCCGGATACAATGGATTTTGAGGGACGAATTTTAACCTTAGAATTCGATAATTATTATGTTACTCAAGTCTATACTCCTAATTCTGGTAATGAATTGAAGCGATTAGAAGATCGTCAAATTTGGGATGAAAAGTATACAGAATATTTACAAAAATTAGATAAAAGTAAACCAGTAATTGCGAGTGGAGACTATAATGTAGCCCATACTCCAATTGATTTGAAACACCCAGAAAATAACCATCATAATGCTGGCTTTACTGATGAAGAGCGTCAAGGCTTTGATAAATTATTGAAGCTTGGCTTTACTGATACCTTCAGAAAAATACATGGTAATGTAGAAGGTGTTTACTCATGGTGGGCTCAAAGAGTAAGAACGAGTAAAGACAATAACTCAGGCTGGAGAATTGACTATTACATTGTTTCTGATAGAATTGCTGATCAGGTAACTAAATCAGAAATGATCGATACCGGAGATCGCAAAGATCATTGTCCAATTATGCTAGAAATTAATTTATAATTATCCACTTGTGGATAAGTAAAGAAGATCGTTTAGGTCTTCTTTTTTAATTTAGATGGGAAGTGAAAGTTGTGGATAACGTTTTAAAAGAAGCAATTTTAAACGGGTTATACGATAAGGATAAGAATAATGGCAATGAATTCTTAAGTCCCCAGTTAGTAAGTAATGATCAAGAGAACAAGATATGGTTTACTTTGCGGCAAGAATTACTGTCAGCTACTTCTTTTACTTGGGCAGTTGCATTTATTTCTGAAAATATGCTTGTTCCATTTAAATTAGTGATGTCGGAACTAGCTAAAAAAGGAATTAGCGGTACGTTAATTACAGGTACTTATCTTGGCTTTAATAGTCCGAAAGTTTTCAAGGAATTAATGAAAATACCGAACCTGAAAGTTAGGCTAAGTGAAGAAGCTGGTTTTCATGCTAAGGGATATATTTTTAATCATGGAGATTATCAAACTATTTTAATTGGGAGTGCAAATTTTACTAGATCAGCTTTATTGAAAAATTGCGAGTGGGGATTAAAAGTAACATATCATGAAAATGGCCAATTAGTTCAAGAAGTTAATAATCAAATTCAAATTGCGTTGACTACTAGTATTCCGCTTACCAATTCCTGGATTAGAGAATATGAGAAAAATTGGCAACCTGTCAAAAAGACAGCTATGCATTTGGTAAACAATCAGAAAGAAGATATTTTGCCTAATAAGATGCAAAAAGCAGCTTTAAATAATTTAACTGCTCTAGTAAATGAGGATGCAAAAAGAGCCCTGGTCGTTTCTGCCACTGGGACTGGAAAAACATATTTGGGAGCATTTGCAGTTCGAGAATATCAACCTAAAAAGTTTCTTTATCTAGTTCATCGAGAACAGATTGCTAAAAAATCTTTAGAGAGTTTTTATAAGATAATTGGCGGAAGTCGTGAGGACTATGGTTTATTAACTGGAAATAAGCATGATTTTAATAAAAAGTATCTTTTTGGAACTATTCAAACTTTAAGTCAGGACAAAGTTTTAGCAGAATTAGATTCAAAAGAATTCGATTATATTTTAATTGATGAAGCTCACCGAGTAGCTGCTCCAACTTATCAAAAAATTTTAGAACACTTTACGCCTAAATTTTTACTAGGAATGACCGCTACGCCAGAAAGAATGGATAAGCAAAACATCTATGAAGTATTTGATTATCACTTAGCTTATGAAATTAGGCTAAAGGATGCCTTGAATGAGCAGATGTTAACACCATTTCACTATGTGGGAGTAGAAGATTATACGGTAGGCGATGAGGTGATTACTGAAACTAGTAAATTAAAAGACCTAGTTGCTGAAAAGCGAGTTGATTATGTCCTTAAGCAGCTTGATTACTATGGGTATTGCGGTAAAAAAGCTAAAGGCTTAGTATTTTGCAGTCGGCAAGAAGAAGCACGAAAGTTAGCAGAATTATTTACGCAAGCAGGACACCCTGCACAGGCTCTGACTAATGAAGACAGGCAGAAGAAACGAGTAGAAGTAACTAAGAAGTTAGAAAATGGTGAATTAGAATATATATTTACCGTAGATCTATTTAACGAAGGCATCGATATTCCGTCCCTCAATCAGATTGTGATGCTCCGAAATACCCAATCGAGTATTATTTTTATTCAACAACTAGGGCGTGGGCTGCGTAAATTTCCGGGAAAAGACTATGTAACTGTCATTGATTTCCTGGGTAATTATAAGAATAACTATCTAATTCCAATTGCCTTAAATGGTGATAAGAGCCGTGACAGAGATCAAGTTGTTAGAGAAAGTAAATTACCGCAAGTTATCGATGTTTCAACAATTAACTTTACTGAGGTAGCTTCACAAAGGATTTTAGATTCACTTGAAAAAATAAAACTAGATAGCATGCGGGAGCTGAAAAAGTCCTATGAAGATTTAAAGGCAAAACTGGGTCGCGCGCCTCTTTTATATGACTTCTATCAATATGGAACAACCGCTCCAACTGTTTTTGCCAAAAATCACCTTTTAGTCCACTATGGCGATTTTTTAAAGAAAATGGGAGAAAACGTCGAGCTAACAGATTATCAAAGTTCTGTTTTATCTTTTGTAACGAAGGAGTTGCTATTTGGTAAAAGACCGCATGAATTATTACTCTTAGAAAGTTGTTTAATTAAAGAAAAGGTAAGTGAAGCATCCTATCTGGAATTACTTAAAGGAAAAAATTGTTACGTAAATGATGCTGTACTAGAGTCAGTTGAGAAAGTTTTATCCTTAGAATTTTTTGACGTGAAACAAGGAAAAACAACGAAAAAAGAGCAGTATGGCAATGTTCCCTTAGTTGAAAAAATAGGAAAGAACTATTTATTCTCAAGTCAACTTTCACAGGCCTTAAGTGCTAATCAGGAATTTAAAGACCTATTTAGCGATGTCATAAAAACAGGCTTGGCGCTTTCAAAAGAATATAATTCTGATCAACAATTTACTTTGTATAAGCAATACGATCGTAAAGACGTTTGTCGCCTATTAAACTGGCCTAAGGATGTTTCAGCACCAATGTATGGTTATCGGGTTGGGGAAAAAGAAACGCCAATTTTTATCACTTACCAAAAAGATTCAAAGAAGAAGAGAAATGCCCGCTATCATAATACTTTAGAAAATGGGCATAGTTTACGCTGGTATACCCGTACGCCGCGTCACATTGATTCAGATGAGGTAAAACGGCTGCTTAATACAAAAGATATGAAATTACACCTATTTGTTAAGCAAAGCGATGCAGCAGGAAAGGAATTTTATTACTTAGGTACTGCCGATATCCAAAAGGATTCTGTTAAAGAAGAAAAAATAGGTTTAAAGCAAAAGAGTACAGTTGGAATGAATCTGATTCTCAAGCATCCGTTAAATCAACCAATCTATGATTTGCTTTTCAGTTAAGAATTAAGCATAGTTTAGGATAAATTATAGAAATTCATAATAATTATTTGGTAAATTTTAAGTTGCGAAAATGGAGGATGAGATAAGAGTGAAAATTAAACTAGTCTCCTTAATTGCTCTACTAGCGTTAGTTTTAACTGGATGCAGTTTTCAAAACAAACCTAATAGAGCTGATGCAGCACATAAATACTATGTTGAAAAAAGTGAAACGCCGAAAAACAATCTCAATGTAATTCCAACATTGTTTTTCCATGGTGGACTAAGTAATTATCATGGAGAAGAGAATATGGTAAAAGCTGCTCAAGAAGCTGGAGTGACTAATTCTGTCATTAGGGCCGATGTAGATGCCAATGGAAAGGTTAAACTGATTGGTACTATTCCAAATAACGCTGTTAATCCAATTGTAGAGGTAAACTATCGAAATAACGTTCAACTTGATTTTAAAGAAAATGGACGTTACGCCAGAAATGTAGTTCAGACTTTACAAAATGAGTATGGAATTAAAAAGATAAATATGGTGGGACATTCCCTGGGAAATACTTCAATTATGTATTATCTATTGCAAGCTGCTCACAATCCAAATTTACCAAGGTTAAATAAGCAAGTTTCAATTAGTGGACATTTTGATGGACTTGATTTTAAGCAGTTGCCAATTGCTATTAGACAACCTCCTAATCTTCGAGTTGATAATGAAGGAAAGCCAAATAAAATGAATGCCACCTATCGTGAAATGACAAAATTACGAACTCTTTATCCAAACAAAGAAATAGACGTCTTAAACATTATTGGTAATATTGGTGGAAATTCGGATGGGATTGTAAAAAATGCTTCATCTCTTTCATTAGAATACTTAGTTGCTCCTATGGCTAAAAGCTATCGTGTAGTCACAATAACTGGCAAGAATGCGGAACATGGGCAATTAACTTATAATAAACAGGTAGAGAAACAAATTATTAATTTTTTATGGCTACAATAGCAAAATAAAAGAAGATGTTTGAAAGGTAGTGACCCCGGAATTCGGACATGGATTTCGGGGTTTTCCTATGACCAAATTATCTAAAGAAGATCAAATGAATCTCTTTAAAGAATGGAAATACTAATATAAAGGTACTAAGTATTTAATTAAAAATATGGGATGAACTAAGATGAGTAAATTCAGGAATTTATTAGAGAAGACATTAGAAAAATTCCAGAATTGAAAGAACAATATGAGCAAGTGAATTTAAATTTGGATGCTTCAATTTTGGTTAGAGAAATGCGCGACTGCTAATGTTTTTGGTTAAAAGAGATATTTTAATTAAAAACTTTTCAAATTTAGAGTACGAAAAAAGCCACTTAAGAAAAGTGACTTCTGATTGTTTTGCTCACGAAGCATTAACGCTTAATTTCGTGGATCAATCGAGTGACTGAAACAACGAGTCGTGAAGCTTGGTACAATATTAAACCAATAGCAATTAAAGTAAATGCGTCAAGCAAGGCGTACAATTCCTTAAAGAGAACTTGATTAGGCTACGTTGCTAGCGCGCATATATTTGTCAAAAGACGTCTTATGGGTGGTCGTTGAACCACCTTTTTTTATTGCAAAATTTTCAGGTTTTTCGTATCACAATAGATTATATTAAAAATAGCGAAAATTATAATTTAACTAATAAATAATTAAAAATATTGTTGACTTTTAATTTTTATCACTGTAATATTATGTTCAATAAAAAATAACAACAGCTTTGATAAGGAAAGTAAGTTTTACTGAAGTACTACAGAGAGTTTCTGGTTGGTGCGAAGAAACGACGAAGGTTTAGCTGAAAATCACCTTTGAGCAGAAATTATGAATTGAGTAGTTTCAGGGCACGCCCTTTATAGCGTCGACGTATCGCTCTTTTTGAGCCGCACGTGCAACGAGGCTGGAGCTATGCTCAGCGAACATAGGTGGTACAGCGCATAAGCGCCCTATTAGATCAAAATAATTGGTCTGGTAGGGCGCTTTTTTCTTTAACAAGGCTATTAAGTATAGGAATAATTGGGAGAAAATTATTATGAAAAAGTTTATCAAGAGGTGGAGTATACAGTACAAACGCTTTTTCACCTGATAGATTTGGAAAGTGTATATTAAATAAAATGGACCTAGGAGAATTAAAAAATTTGGCCAAAATAATTTTTACGTAAATTGCAATAATAAATTGAACACTTAAGCTGCTTGATAGATGTGATCTAATTCTCTTTCAAAGATTTCATCTGGTGTATGATATGCTAAGATCTTTCTCGGCAGTGAATTGCACCAGGTCTCAATATTAATGATGTCTTGAAGGGAATAGTTAGTGATGTAGTCGCCTTTAGGAATGAATCTGCGAATAAGTTCATTATGCCTTTCAACAGTGCCTTTATCACAAGAAGTATATGGATGAGCATAATAGACTAATGTGTTAGATACTTTCTCTAAGTTGGAAAGTTCCGCAAACTCTGAACCATTATCAGTAGTAATTGTCTTGAAGATTTCATTCCAGTGCTCACTGTATTGTTTGCGTAAAGATTGAAAAGCTGCCATTACACTGTCTGCTGTTTTATCAGGAATACGCATAATTAAGAACTCTCGACTCATTCGTTCAGACAAAGTTAACAATACTTGATCGTCTTTAGTCTTATGTCCTAAGACTAGGTCACATTCCCAATGACCGAATTCTTTGCGATCATTAACCTCTTTGGGACGTTCCTCAATACTTCGACCTAATTTCTTCTTATTTTTATGAATACGATGAATTTTAGTATTACGCTTTAGCTTTTCAGGCAAATCAGAGTTTCTGATAGCTAATAAACCCTGGTCTACATAGTTATATAAAGTTCTAGTGCAAACTGTTTGATGATGAGAAAATTCTCCTATGGCTAAACTACGATTAGCACATACGTCAAGCGACCAGCCATCTTCAAAGAAATGTTTATTGACATACTTGATGAAATCAGCTTTCTTTAAAAAATCTGATTTACGACCGCAGTGACTACGATTAGATTGATAAACACTTTGACCATGATCGGCCTTATACCGCTTTTGCTTGCCATGATAAAGAGAAACTGTGCCACGTCTAATCTCATAACTGATTGTTGAAGGAGAACAAGCTAGTTCGCGAGCAATAGCCCTAATGGAGCATCTATCTTTTAAACGGGTTTGGATAATAACTCGCTCTTCTAGTGATAAATGCTTTCCCTTTTTGTGCTTAGGCATGATAGAATGTAAAGAGTCCATTTGTGACCTCGTTTCTGAATGTTGTGTTGGTAATTACATTCTATCAAACAGGTCCAGATGGACTTTTTTATTTTTCAAAAGTGTTCAACTTAATTTTACAATCGGCCATTCCTTTTCTTCCTATACTTTCAGATACTATTTTTAAAACGAATATCCATACTTCAATTATAAATGTGACAATGCAGTGGCTACTATGTGTTAAGATACCTATTTTACTTATTTGTATTTTGTTATATCTGTATTTTTGGTACACAATTTTTAAAGAAATTAAAAAAAACCTACTATAATTGAAAGATATATGTAATTCTCTAAAGCCCAGTAGCGTAGAGCTTGGCTATGCCGAGACGGTACGGAAGACGGCTTTAGCTGCCTGGAGCGTCGAGGATAGACTTGCCCGAAGCGGATGGGAGTTAGAGAGCAAAACAAAAAGCAGTTTTTGAAGTTAACCCCCGGAGTGGGACATGAATTTGGGCGTTACTACATTGAAGCATCTTCTTTTTTAAATCTTATTATCATGATGCTTCTTTTTATCAAAATTATGAAGCCAGATACCCCACGCGGCTTGAAATTCGATGATTAACATGCTAGCAGAGATGAGCACTAAGAGAATTAAGGCATAACTAGCGGTTTTACCTAATTCAGCGGTATCAAAACCATATGTAAAGAGTTTACCGCCTCCATACATAATCAAAATTATCCAATAAATGTTTGCTAGCCACCACAATTTTCTCATTTAGATACCGCTTTCATTCGCTATATATAGCTATTATAGCATTCTTATAGGTAATTAAAAGTTTACTGCAAAGCTCTTAGGAAAAAGATAAGTGTATAATTAAGTAAAAAATAGAGAGGCAAGTGAACTAAATGGGACAAGCGTGGGATAAATTTAAAGAAAATACAACTGTGCATCGTCTTGTGACCCTCTGTTTAATTATTCTCGTTTTATATGCAGCTCGCTCGATGATGAACACCATCTTGCTAACGTTTATTTTCACATATTTAATTGTGCATTTAATTCGGTTTACGCAAAAGAAAATTCCTAGCCTACCCGCGCAGATAATTGTAGTTCTTGCTTATCTCTTAGTAATTGCAATTATTTATTTTGCAATTACGATCTATGTGCCAATTTTAATTAAGCAAATTGTAAAAATGACTCATTCTCTGATTAAATTCTATCAATCGGATGATATGAACTGGGTATCACGCTACTTAAGTCATTACATTAGCAATAGTGAAATTACAACACAGGCAAAACATGGTGTAACTATTTTGGTTCATGCTTTAACTAATTTTGGAACATTGACTATAGCGTTTTTCATGTCGCTAATCATGAGCTTTTTCTATACGATTGAGCTTAATTCCATGACTGAATTTTCTCATACTTTTTTGCAGAGTCGTCACTTATCTTGGCTATTTGAAGATATTGCATATTTTGGCAATAAGTTTGTTAACACTTTTGGCGTTGTCTTAGAAGCCCAATTTTTTATTGCTTTATGTAATACTACGATGACAATGATCTGTTTAATTATTATGAGAATGCCGCAAATTATAGCTCTAGGATTGATGGTATTTATTCTTAGTTTAATCCCGGTTGCTGGAGTTATTATTTCTTTAATTCCCTTGAGCTTAGTTGCTTATTCAGTTGGGGGACTGAGGTATGTAATCTATATCTTTATTGTAATTATGATTATTCATGCCATTGAGGCCTATATTTTGAATCCAAAGTTTATGGCAAGCAAAACAGAATTGCCGATCTTTTATACCTTCGTTGTTTTACTAGTCGGAGAACACTTTTTGGGAACCTGGGGTCTAATTGTTGGTGTGCCGATCTTTACATTTTTACTAGATATCCTCGGGGTAAAATCAGTTAAAAAGAAAAAGCCGCAAATTTTGAAAATTGAAGATAAAAAATAAAGCAGCTGTAAAAGCTGCTTTTTGTGTATTGTAAATATGATTGTAGGATATATGAGATTATGAATGGAGTTTGGTTATTCACAATACACTATTAATTACGCAAATAATTGTCTTTTTTGTTTTTTTATAAAAATCCCGAGCACTTATGATAGCGGTCTCATACAACTTTTTGATAAACTGAAAATGAAAGAAAGATATGAGGCGACGTTATGAAAAAATATGATTATATAATTTTAGGAACTGGGCCTGCCGCTTATAAATTAGTTAAGCTCTTAGATACACAACATAAGTCTATTTTAACCGTCGAAAGTGGTTTGTTTGGTGGAACTTGCCCGAATGTTGGCTGTGAACCAAAAATATATTTAGATGGAGCAGTTCAAGCAGTTTTATCAAATCAACAATTTGAAAAAGAGGGAATAATTTCTCAAGGCGGAAAATTAAATTGGGCTCAACTAATGAAAGACAAAAAGGCACGATTTGCAAGCTGGCCAAATGAAACAAGAAAAAATATTAGTAAAATCAGTGATGTAATTAGCGGGAGTGCCCATTTTGTTGATCGACAAACAATTGAAGTAAATAGACAATATTTCCAGGGAAATAGAATTATAATTGCTACCGGAAGAAGGCCCCATGAGCTCTCAATTCCAGGAGCGAAGTTCTTACACGATAGTTCTGATGTTTTATCTTTGGGCACATTACCTGAACACACTACTTTTATTGGCGGTGGTTATGTAGCAATGGAATTAGCGACATTTTTAGCTGCTGCTGGCAGTCAAGTAACAATCTTAGTCAGAGGAGATCGGGTGTTACGTCATTTTTATCAAAAATATAGTCGTGAATTAGTAGTTAGAATGAAGCAACGAGGAATTCAATTTGAATTTGAAACGGAGCCAACTCGAATTACTCAATTAAGCGATAAATATGTTGTTGAATTGAATCAAGAAGGTCCCATTGTAACTGACTATGTAGTGAATGCGAGTGGACGGATGCCGAATATTGAAAAACTAGATTTATCAGCTGCTCAAATTGATTATTCAACTCGAGGTATTGATGTAGACCGCCACCTTCAAACAAACGTTAAGAATATTTATGCAATTGGAGACGTTACAAGCCAAGATGTGCCCAACTTAACACCGGTTGCAGAATTTCAAGCGCAATACCTCTTTAATTCTCTTGAAAAGGGGCTTACTCAACCGATTAATTATCCAGCTATTGGAACGGGAGTATTTGCTTTTCCGCAACTAGCTCAAGCCGGAATCAATCCTGATAGTGTTCTTGAAGATGGAGATAATTTTGAAATTAGAGAATATGAACTAAGACAAAGTAGTTTATATGCTGGTCAAAAAGAGAAGGGCTTGTTAACTGTCGTTTATGATAAAGCCAATTACATTGTTGGTGTTAGTGAAATAAGTATGAGTGCAGTTAATGATATAAATTATTTTGTACCAATTATTGGTCTAAGAATTAATAAAAATGAGTGGCATCGAAATGTGTTGCCAATTTATCCTGCACTGGCCGATAAAATTGAAGGAATTTTGAGATAGAAAAAAGCACCTTGTGGTGCTTTTTTTATTACAAATCTAAATTTTATAAGTCGCTACCGCCATAGTTTGGAGCTTCTTTTGCCATTTGAACATCGTGTGGATGAGATTCACGTAAACCAGCATTAGTAATTTGAACAAATTGACTATTTTCAATTAATTCTTCAATTGTACCTGCACCCACATATCCCATACCGGCACGTAGACCACCATCAATTTGGTAGATGATATTGGAAACATCGCCTTTATAAGGAACTAAGGCTTCAACACCTTCAGGAACTAATTTATTTGCTTCATTAACTCCACCTTGGAAGTAACGGTCAGATGATCCATGTTGTTGAGACATAGCGCCAACTGAACCCATACCGCGGTAGGATTTGAACTGTTTGCCTTCATTAGTAAAGATTGCTCCTGGAGCTTCAGTAGTTCCTGAGAACATTGAACCGAGCATTACAGCATTTCCCCCTGCTGCTAGAGCTTTAACAACATCTCCAGAATATTTAATACCACCATCAGCAATGATTTTCTTGCCATATTTTTGTGCAACACTAGCAGCGTCGTAAATAGCTGTAATTTGTGGAACTCCGACACCAGCAACAATACGTGTAGTACAAATTGAACCAGGTCCAATTCCAACTTTAACAACATCTACTCCAGCATCAAATAGGGCAGCAGTTCCTTCGCAAGTAGCTACATTTCCAGCGATTAATGTAGCATTAGGAAAATGCTCACGAATTTCTTTGATTTTGCGTAAAACGCCAGCGGAATGACCGTGTGCTGTATCGATAACAATTGCGTCAGCACCAGCTTCAAGTAAACTTTCAGCACGTTCAAAAGTATCACTTGTAACGCCAACAGCAGCTGCAGCTAAGAGACGACCTTGATCATCAACTGCAGGGTGAGGTAAGTTAGGATCTACAGTTTTACTTTTAGCTTTTTTAACTTCTTCCACTTGGGCTTCGATTGAAAGGTTTTTATGAATAACCCCTAAGCCGCCATTTTCGGCCATGGCAATTGCCATGTTTCCTTCGGTAACCGTATCCATTCCTGCGGAAATGAGTGGAATATGAAGTTGAAGATTGGGCGCTAATTTAGTATCTAGCTTAACTTCATTCGGCAGCACATGACTTTCAGCTGGAATTAAAAGTACATCATCAAAAGTTAATCCTTTTTTGGCAAATTTTGTTCCCCACAAACTCATTGTAAAGTCCTTTCTTTAGAAGCAACGTTTTAATATTAAATTAGCTAAACTTTACTCGAATATGTGGCAGAAGTCAATTAGAAATTTGATTTAATTTTTGAACAATTAATTTTGCGAGTAGTTCATAGCCCTTAACGCCAAAATGGAGTCCATCATTCTTTTTACCATTGAAAATTTCTGGAAAATTTTTACTTGCCTGCATCTTACTTGCTAGATCAATAAATAAAAAATTTATATTCTTTTGTAACGCGTTTGATTATATTGCTATATTCCTGCACTAAGAGGTTATTTCGTACTTTTTGCTTATTTTCATCAACTGCAGGTGGAGTGATAAAGATAACTTTTCCTGGGTAATAACGCCAAATAATGCTAGAAGCAATTAATTCTAAATTCTTCTCAAATTGTTGTAAGGGAACTTGCTTGTGTATTGCTAAGTCATTGGTGCCAACTAAAATGATCAGATAATCGCATTTTAGCTGATTGAATACCAAATTGGGTAAAGAGAGAGCAAGGCCACCGGAATTAATTCCCGAGATAGCTGTATTGTAAATCTGATACGAATTTAGTTTTTGTAACTGAAAGTTAATTTCTGGAATAGAATGATTTTCAGAGCGTGCAATAATACTGTCGCCAGTAAGAAGTAATTTCATTGATAAAAAAATCCTTTAGGGTAGAAAAAAGACCTTGAGAAAACCTCAAGATCTTTTTGATTATCATAATTTGATTTTTAGAACTTGTTCTTGTCCAAAGCAACTGGAGAATCTGGTTTTTCACCGTTGATCATCTTTAAGTTGTTGTCAAATGCTTTAGTTACCATGTTACGTACAGCATGAGTAGTGTAGAAAGCAGTATGTGGAGTTACCAATACATTTGGACGATCGATTAAGTCAGCTAAACGAGCATCTGGGAATTCTTTACCTTCCCAATCTTCGTTAAATACACCAACTTCACCTTCGTAAGTGTCCATTACGAAACCAAAGATCTTACCAGAATCTAAGCCGCGGATAACAGCGTCAGTGTCAACAAGTGGACCACGTGAGCAGTTTACGATTACAACGCCATCTTTCATCTTAGCGATTGATTCATCATTAATCATGTGAACATTTGCTGGAACATCTGGAACGTGAAGTGAAATTACATCAGCTTGCTTGTATAAGTCATCAAGTGAGTCAACGTAGTAACCCTTCTTTTCAAGTTCTGGGTTCTTGAAGATATCGTAAGCAATAACTTTTGCGCCAAAGCCTTCCATAATCTTCATAAATACTTGACCGATGTGACCAGTACCTACAACACCAACAACTTGGTCACGAACTTCACGACCAATAGTAGGTGCCCAGCGTAAGTCGCGCTTAGCCATCTTTTCATCCATACGCTTATCTTGACGTAGTACGCGAGCAGCTTGAATTGCAGCATGTTCAGCAATTGCGTCAGGAGAGTATACAGGAACGTTAGTGATCTCAAAGCCTAATTCCTTAGCCTTGTCCATGTCGATGTTATCAACACCAACGTTACGTAATGACATCTTAGTTACGCCAGCATCAGCTAAAGCTTGAAGAGTTTCTGGGGTGTAGTCTAATTGTTGGTAAACAACAACACCATCAGCACCCTTAGCTAATTTAGCAGTTTCAGGAGTTAAAAAGTTGATCAGTGTATTCAACTTCAATATCCTTGTGTGCATCTTTCCATTCGTTTAAGAAAGGTTCTTCATCTTTACGAATAGCGTAAGCAAAAATCTTTGTCATAAATTAAACCTCCGTCAAAATTAATAGTATGACCATCTTTTATTATACACTTGAGTTTGTTAATAAAAACACAAAATCTAATTTTTTTGAAACTTCTTTTGCAGATGTTTCATGTGAAACTGTTAATGTTATAAAAAATATATTTTCTTTTGCTTATCAATATAGGGTGCCTTATGATAATGATTAGGGAAAAAGAATGATAAGTAAGCTACGATATGTTATTAAAATTTGATCAAGATAGATGAGGGAATAAGTAATGTCAGTTGTTGTTAAATATGTAGACCTAGACGATAATTTGGTTGAACTTGCAAATTCAGGAGAGTTAGAGGGAAAAGTAGGAGAAAGAATAGACTACAGTACAGAAGATGAGATAAGAAAATTACTGGCTGCTGGTTATGTACTGATTAATAATCCTTTTGATCCAAATGATAAAGTAAATTTCTTTAATGAAGACTCTCAAGAATTCACGCTTACTTTTAAACATGGTAAAGAAGAAATAACTGCCAAAAATTTAAAGTATGGTTGCCATTTAGAGGATGTTCAAATGAAAGGTGAACAAGTAGTTCACTATGTTGGACTCGATCAAAGTATTCCGGACAAGGTTAGTGAGGTTGCTTTTAATAGAAAAATTATTTATGACAAAGTCACTAAGAAAAAATTATTAACTAATACCTGGCAACCAGAAAAGTATTCCTTTCCTTTAGTTGCAAGCCCGACTGTGATGAACTATACACCTGATAAGGCAGTAATTGGTGGAGAGACAGCAACTATTCAACAGCCAAAATATGAATATGTAGTCACTTATTCACCTAATAAGAAAAATGCTAGAAGGCAAAAAGCTGAAATAAAATTTATTGACGTTGATGATAACAACCGCGAATTAGCAACTTCTGGAGAATTAAAGGGAAAACCTGGAAAAGAAATACCTTATGATACCGCAGAGATTTTGAAAAATTTAACAGCTAAGGGATATGAAGTAGTTACTAATGATTTTGATTCTGAGGAACAGAAGCCTGTTTTTGGAAATAGTAGAGACTATGTTCAAATCTTTTTTGTGGTTTTAAAGCATAAAAAACAAGTAGTTAATTCTGAACATCCATTTTCAGGAATTGATGCAAGTTTGTATGAAAAAGAAGTTCATCGAACAATTCGTTTTTCAGGAGTAAATAGTAAAAAACTAGATGATGTAGTTCAAACAGCTATTTTAAAACGGAACCTAACAGTTGATCTCGTAACTAAAAAAATTATTCCAGGAGAATACACAAGTCAATGGCATAGTAGTGAAACTTACCCGTCAGTCTCTGTACCTGTAGTTTGGGGATATCATACTAAGATTAGTGAAGTAGTAGCCTCACCAGTAGAAAAACAAGATATAACTGAAGAAGTTAAATACTATCCAAACGGATATTTAATTCCCGTTGATGTAAATCATAATGAATTTTCAGAAATAGATAAAAAGCAACTAATTACTAATTCAATTGATCCAACTAAGGTAGTTTTACCAGAATTAGACCTAGAAAATATTGTCTTAAAACAAATTAAAGAAGTGGAAATTGCAGACCCAAGTCGTAATTATGAAATTCCATATTTATTAGTTCATAAATATGTTGCAGTCGATGAAAAACATCTCCAAGAAGTAGTGAGTCCGGCATATTACCGCCGAATTGTTACGGCCCGAGTTCATTATCAAGGAGCTGGAGACCAGACTCCTCCAGATGCCGAACAAACAGTGCGTTGGACAAGAACAATTACTTATGATGAAGTAAGTAAAGAAATTATTGAAAACGGGATGTATACGACCGACTGGGTAGCTGATAAAGATATTTTTGAAGCAACTCCTACACCTGTAATTAAGGGCTTCGCCGCAAATATTGGCTTAATTGGCGAACACCCAGTTACGGAAACTGACTTAATGGCTACAATTACCTATACTCCGCTTGGAAAGATGATTCCGGTTGATGAGCATGGAAATGAAATTAAAAATGCTATGCACCCAACATACGTTAATGATCCATATGATCCTGTGCGTGTCCTCTTTACTGAAGAAGTACCAGAAGTGCCAGGATATGCACCAGTTAAAAATACAATTTCTGTCAATGATCCTTTTACGGATATTAAGGTAGCCTATACCTTAAAGCCACGCTATATTCCTGTGAATAGCGAACATCCTTATCGTCCGATTAAGCCAACTTTGTATAGTGTCCCAGTTAAAGAAATAATTAAATATCAGGGAGCTGGAGACCAGACCCCAATTACTAGAATTCAGGGTGCTAATTGGACGAGAACTTTGACTGTTGATGAGAATACGGGTGAATTAGTAGATGCCGGTAAGTATACAACAGGATGGTTAGTAGACAAGAAGCAATATATAGCAGTAAAAACACCAGTCATTGATGGTTATCATGCAGACAAAAATATAATTGATGAAGAAAAAGTAAAAAAAGCCGATCTAAACTTCACGGTAACTTATAAAGCCAATGGACGAATAGTACCAGTTGATACAAAAGGAAATGTTTTGAAAGGTGTAGAGCAGCCATTCTATGTAACAGATCCAAGCGATGCGACTAAAGTAATCAAAATACAAGGTGTACCGAGAATCATGAATTATATTCCAGAACAAGCAACGATTACGGTAAGGAATGCTAGCGAAAATACACCGGTTAGATATTATACTTTTGATGAAATGAGTGAGTTAAAAGCAGAATCTAAAGAAATAGCTCAAGAAAAGAGTAAAGATATAAAACCAAAGAAAAAAGTTGAGGAAAAAACTGAAGAGAAGGAAAAGGAGAAAGAGCACCCATTAAAAACAGAGGAAGAAAAGAAAAAAACAAGTAAAAAAGATACAGGTTTAAAATCTATGTTTCCATGGCTTAAATAGTTACATAACAAGATAAGTATATATTTTTGTTATATAAAAATTTATGTTAAAGCACCATTTCTATCTTTAAATAGAGTGGTGCTTTTTTCTTAGGAAAATTATAGACAGTTAAAAGCGTAACTTAAAATAACAAAGCATAATAATTGATCTATTTTGCAATATAAAAACAATATATAAAATCAGAATATTATTCGTAAAATAAACATATTTTTTTACATGAAAAGTGCTGAATACTATAAAAATACAGGGTCAAATAGATAATGTGACCTATTAAATAACTCTCTAACCTATTTTTGCAATAAAAAATCTTTGTTATAATAACACTAACGTTTTGATAGTATAATCAAAAAGTGTGATTATATGAGATTAAATGGAGGGAAAATAGGGATGTTATCCAAGAATAACTACCAAGAACGCTTAAGAAAAATGGATGATAAACAAGAACGTTTTTCAATCCGTAAATTTTCTGTTGGTGCAGCTTCTGTATTAGTGGGTACAGCAGTATTGAGCATGCAAAATGTTCAAGTTGCTCATGCTGATACAGTGAGTGATACTGATAAAAATACAACTGATTTGACCTCAAAAACTGATGATCAACTTAAAAAAGATGCTTATGATCAAGTTGTTTCTGAAGATCAAAATAATGCTACTAAAACTGCTGATACGACTATGGAGAGTCAAGATAACAAGGTAGCTTCTTTTAGTGTGCCTAAAAATGAGGGTGAATTTACAGACTCTACAACAGCAGGTACGTGGTCAGTAACTACTGATGAAAATACTAGTACTAAAAATAATGAAAATGAAAATCAAGCTTCAGAGGCTGTTAATACAACTGAAGAACCTAAGAATGACGCAGTAAAAAATGATAGTGATAGTACTGCTTCAGCTCAAGAAAATCATGAAAATAATGATAATAAAGTAGCAGAAACAAAAGCTAAGGAAGACCAAACAAAAGTTGATACTCCACAAGTAGCTGCTACTACAAATTCAGCTAATAACAGCGAAAAGATAGAATCGAATCAAACTGCGGAAACTAATAGCGCAACTTTCAATATAAATAGTAATACTTCAAATACCGCGCTTTTTTCAGCAGCTGCCTTAAGTGAAAGTAAACTTCAAGCAGTTACTCCACGTGCGAGCCAAGCTAACACAGCTACTCAAGCTCAAAATAATAATTACAACTTAGTAACTAATGCAAGCGCGCTTCAACAAGCTATTAATTCTGGTGCAGCTGGTGTTAATATCGATAGAAGTATTGATGCATCCAACATGGATTTAGTAATCAATAATACTTTTGCAATTGTCGGTATTAACGATGCAGCCGCTCTTAATTTGGGTCAGAAATCTCTTAACAATTCTGGTAACCTAACCCTTCAAGACATTACTATTAATGGTTCCATTTCAGGAAATGGTACTGTAAACATTAAGGGTAACGTTACTTCTAACGTAAATAGTATTAACTCATCAGTTCCAACTCAGGATCAATACAATGCTCAGAATTACACTGGTGGTAGAAATAATTTTAAAAATTCAAATATTACTGGTAGTCGCGTAAATATTGAAAATGGTGCTTCATTAACTGTTAACAGTTCCGAGATTAATGATGGTATTAACTTAAGTGATGGGGGAGCAGTTAAGGTTGGTGATAACGCTACTTTAAATGTTAACTTAACTAATGCTTCGACTAATGCTGCTCGCTACCACACTGCTGGTGTATTTGCTAAGAATGGCGGTAATTTCATCAGTGGCTATAAGTCAAACGTTAACTTTAATACCGGCTTAGGCCAAGCTATTTCTATCGGAGCTACTCGCCCAACTGGAACTGATTCTGATAGATTTGGTGGATATGGTGCCCGTTCAAGAAATGATGGACCAACTCTAGTTAAGTTAGGCGACTCCTCAACTTTTAACTTTACTGGTCGTGACGGTATTATCTTAGGTAATAACGCCAACTTTATTTCTGGTGAAAATTCAAATGTTCATTTTGAAAATAAGGGTCGTGGAGTTGCCTTCGACTTAGCTGCTAACTCAAACATCGAAATTTCTAAACATTCTACTACCTACTTCCACTCAGTTGGTAAAACTGGAACATCAGGTAGTTATGATGGTTACAACTATATTGGGGTTAACGAAGGCGGTAATATTACTGTTGACGAATATGCGACATTCCGTGTAATTCTTGAAGGTCGTGGCGATAACCCATGGGATGATGTAGTTTCATTAGATTCAAGAGATGCCAATACTAATGCAGCTTTCACTTCTAAGACAGGTGCAATTGTTGATATTCGTGATGATAATACTAACTTCTATGCCGAATTAATCTCTTTTCCATTAGGTGGATCCAATTCGAGAATTGATATTCATGACCCACTAATGCTTAACTTACAACGCTACTCTAATGGAGGCGCAACTACTGGTTGGATGGCAACTGGTGGTGACATGATTAATACTACTTCATCCCAATATACTGCTAACTTAATCTATATGTCAGGCAGTAAAGGTGTATTTAGTGTTGATGGCAGTGACTATGTTGTATATCAACGTATTAAGTCAGATGGTTCTAAGCAAATTTGGTTGAATGTTAATGGTGTTAACATTCCAATGAGTGGATTCCAAACTAAAGATATTTGGAATAACCAGGCAAATCCAGATGTATCAATTAATGGTAATGGCTTAACTGGTGGTATTAGAGCTAACCAAGTTCATAACTCTAATGGTTCCCCATTAACTGGTACAGATGCTCCATATTACGGTATTTCTACTCAGCGTGCTAGTCACCAAATTTGGTTCCCACATAAGACCCAAATGGAAATAGTTGGTACGCACTCTAACACTATTAAATATGTTGATGAAGATGGTAATCAATTATTTGACGATAAAACCCAAAACCTTAATTTAACACGTAAGCTAACTCTTGATATTACCGACGATAAGATTGAAGAAATTCAAAAGTATGCTTTATCTCACAGTGCAGATGAAACTTTAGAATATATCAAGAACGCACAAGGTGTAAGTGAAGATTCTGGTTGGATTTATACAGATGATCAAGGAAATACAATTACTAATCCATATGCTGAAGTTGTTTCTCCAGTTAAGGATGGATTCACTACTTCCATTGAATCTTCAAACGTTCCAGGAATTACCGCTGGTGCCGATGGTACTTCTGTAACTGCTAAATTGCAGTACAAAGAAGATCTTGTTCAAAATGGTGAATTATCTCAGAACTATAAGAATAATGGACTTAGTGCTATTTTGCCTGATAACTATGAAACTGTAGTTGTTTACAAGAGAGCACAAGAAGTAAAGAACACTCTTAAGTTCTATGATGATACAACCAAGTCATACATTACTACTGCTCCTGATCAAACTGTAACTGGTAAAGAAAACGATGATATTAACTTTGAAAATGGGTCTACTACTGTAAGTTCATTAGAAAATCAAGGCTATAAATTCGTTAACGTAACTGATGGTACGCCTGACAATCCTAATGCAACTGTTTTAGCTGGAAATTCATTTAATGAAGTTAACTTCGGTAAAGTTGGAAAAGATGGTAAAACTTTTGTTGTTCACTTAGTTCATAACCAAATTCCAGTAGGTCCAGATACTCCTGATAAGCATGGGGTAGATCCAGATCAAGTAAAGAAAACATACACATCAACTCTTCACTATCAGGATAGTCAAGGCAATACCTTAAGTCCTGATAAACAACAAACTTCAACTTGGACTCGTCAAGTTACTGTTGATGCTGTAACTAACCAAATTATAAACAATGGTCAGTATGATACTGAGTGGTCATTGCAAGACACAGATAGTAAGTATAATGACTTCACGGTACCAGTAATTGAAGGCTATGTTGCTAGAAAGAACACTAACAATGGTGCAGCTGTAAGTGCTATAGTTGCAGGTCAAAATAAGGTACAGCAAAACCTTGAAGATACCGTTGTTTACGATAAAGTTGGTAAGCTTGTGCCAGTTGACCCAGGAAATAATCCAATTCCAGATGCTCCAACTCCAAGCTATCCAAATGATCCAACAGATCCAACTAAAGTAAAGCCAAATCAACCAGTCCCAGATGTTCCAGGCTATACTCCAGTTGATCCAACACCGATAACTCCAGTTGATCCAACTAAGGATACCCCAGTTCCTTATACTAAAGATGCAACGAAGGCTGGCTTGACTGTTCAATATATTGATCAAGATAATAACAATAGTGTAATTAAGTCCGATTCAGTGGATGGTAATATGGGTGATAAGATTACCTATACTACTAACAGTTCAATTTCAGATTTAATAAATAAAGGTTATATTCTGGTAACTGATGGTTTCACTGGTCAAGCAGGCGATGATTTTACTAGTGAGAATAACGGTAAAATTTATCAAGTTATTTTCAAACATGGCACACGCCCAGTAACTCCAGAAAATCCTGCAGATCCAGATAAACCGGTTGATCCAAATAACCCAAATACTCCAAAGCCAAGTAATCCAAACTTGAGTAAAACAGACTTGCAAAAGACTATTACTCGTACCGTTGAATATAAGTATGAAGATGGTACACAAGCACATGAGCCAGTTAAGCAAGAAGTAACATTTACTGGTAAAGGTACAATTGACTTAGTAACTGGTAATTTAGTTACTGTTGATAATGCTGGTAATATCACTAGTCAAAACGGCCGTATTACTTGGAATCAAGATAGCCAAAACTTTGATGCAGTTCCTGCAGTTGACCATGATGGTTATTACATTTCAGGGGTTAATAAGAATAATTCAACTGCTAATGTTGATAACCAAAGTGGTGCTGTAAGTAGTGAAACAGTAACACCAACAAGTCAAAATAGTAATATTGTAATTACTTTAACTAAGAATCCAGATGTTCCGGAAGCTGCTAAAGGTACGATTAATTATATTGACGATACTACTGGTCAAGTTATCGAAAGTGCCAACTTTGCTGGTAGTGTTGGAGAAAAGATTAATTACACAACTGCTGATAGCATCAAAAACTGGGAAGCTAAGGGATATAATTTAGTATCTAATAGCTTCAAGGATGGCGAAGAAGTATTTACTAATGGTAATAATGAATTTGAAGTTCACTTAGTACATGCAACTACACCAATTACTCCTGATAAGCCAGGCAAACCAGGTGAACCAGTAGATCCAGCTAACCCAGATGATCCACACAAATATCCAGATAATTATGTACCACAAGATTTAACTAAAACTGTAACGCGTGATGTGACTTATGTGTATGCAGATGGTAGTCAAGCAGAAGAGCCAGTACACCAAGAAGTTAAATTTACTGGTAATGGATATCTTGATCTAGTAACAGGAGAATATGTCACTGTTGATAACGGTGGTAACATCACTGGTAAAGGTAAAATTAATTGGAATCCAGAAAATGCCAACTTTGATGCAACTAAATCAATTGATACTTCTAAATATCAAATTATTGGTATTAGAGAAAACAATACGGTAGCAAATGTAGATCAAACTACTGGTGTTGTGGCAGCTGAAACTGTAACTAAAGATAGTAATAATAGTTCAATTGTAATTACTTTAGCTAATAAACCAACTCCATCAGTTGAAAAGGGTTCAATCACTGTTCGCGTTCACGATATAACTGATAATGTTGACTTACCACAATATGGTAAGGAAAGTGGTGAACAAGAAGTTGGTACAAGCTTTACTTATGACAAGGATAGTGTAATTACTGAGCTTACTAATAAGGGTTACAAGATAGTTGATAGAGGAGCAGATATACCAACTGAGGTAGCGCAAGGCTCAAGAACTATTACTATTTTGGTAGAACATGATACAGTTCCAGTAACACCGGATAAACCAGGTAAGCCAGGCGAACCAATTAACCCTAATGATCCAGACGGTCCTAAGTGGCCAGACGGCACGGATGAAAAGAGTGTTAAGAGAACCGGAACTCAAACTATTCATTATGAAGGTGCAGGGGATAAGACTCCTAGTGATGATGTTCAAACATTCGACTTCACTAAGAAGATGGTAGTTGATAAGGTAACTGGCAAGATCATTGATTCAGGTGAATGGAATGTAACTAGTCACACATTTGGCTACAAAGATACACCAGTAATTGATGGCTACCACGCAGATAAGCGTAACGCTGGTGGTTCTGTGGTAACTCCAGAAGACCTCAATAAGGAAATTGTTGTTACTTACAAGCCAAACGGTAAGATCATTCCAGTTGATCCAAATGGAAATCCAATTCCAGATGTACCAACCCCAACTTATCCAACAGATCCAACCGACCCAACTAAGGTAGTACCGGATGAGCCCGTTCCAGAAATTCCAGGAATGACTCCAAGTACACCAACAGTAACTCCAGAAGATCCAGGTAAGGATACACCAGTACCATATAATCCAGTAACTCCAGCTAAGGATCAAGCAGCTATTGTTACTTATGTTGATGCAGATAACGGTAACGCTGAGATTACTAATTCAGGTAACTTGACCGGTAAAGCTGGCGAAAAGATTAACTACTCAACTAAATCAACTATTGAAGATCTTGTAAACAAGGGTTATGTCCTTGTAAATGATGGCTTCCCAGCAGATGCCGCATACGATAATGATGATAGTACTACTCAACGCTTTGTAGTTGTCTTGAAGCACGGTACAGTTCCAGTAACGCCAGAAAATCCAGGTAAGCCAGGGGAACCAATTAACCCTAATGATCCAGATGGACCTAAGTGGCCAGATGGCACTGATGAAAATAGTGTTAAGAGAACAGGAACCCAAACTATTCACTATGAAGGTGCGGGTGACAAGACTCCTAGTGATGATGTGCAAACATTTGACTTCACTAAGAAGATGGTAGTTGATAAGGTAACTGGTAAGATCATTGATTCAGGTGAATGGAATGTAACTAGTCACACATTTGGTTACAAAGATACGCCAGTAATTGATGGTTACCACGCAGATAAGCGTAATGCTGGTGGTTCTGTAGTAACACCAGATGATCTTAATAAGGAAATCATTGTTACTTACAAGCCGAATGGTAAGATCATTCCAGTAGATCCAAATGGAAACCCAATTCCAGATGTACCAACCCCAACTTACCCAACAGATCCAACCGACCCAACAAAGGTAGTACCAGATGAACCAGTTCCAGAAATTCCAGGAATGACTCCAAGTACACCAACAGTAACACCGGAAGATCCAGGTAAGGATACACCAGTACCATACAACCCAGTAACTCCAGCTAAGGATCAGATTGCCCAAGTTATCTATCGTGATGTACAAGATGGAGCTAATACTCAGTTATCTACATCAGGTAACTTAGCTGGTAAGGGTGGTTCAGAAATCAATTACTCAACTGCCCATACGATTAAAGATTTAATTAGTAAGGGTTATGTTCTTAAGAATGACGGTTTCCCAGCAGGTGCTGTATTTGATAATGATGACAATAAGACCCAAATCTTCTATGTAGACTTTATCCATGGTCAAGCTCCAGTTAACCCAGATAATCCTCATGAAGGCGTTGATCCAAGTCAATATGAAAAGAATGTTAAGGAAACAGTTCACTATGAAGGTGCAGGCGATAAGACACCAGCTGACAATGTACAAACTTCTAAGTGGACAAGAACTTTAACTATTGATTCAGTAACGGGTAAGATTATTGAAAATGGACAATACACTACTGATTGGTCAATTGCTAAGGGTGAAAAGACTGTTTACGATCAAGTAAATACACCAGTAGTTGATGGTTATCATGCAGATAAGAGAGAAGTTTCTGCTACGGCAGTAACTCAAGATGACATTGAGGTAACTGTAACTTATACGCCAAATGGTAAGATCGTTCCAGTAGATCCAAATGGAAACCCAATTCCAGATGTACCAACACCAACTTACCCAACAGATCCAACCGACCCAACTAAAGTTGTACCGGACGAACCAGTTCCAGAAATTCCTGGTTTGATTCCAAGTACACCAACAGTAACACCGGAAGATCCAGGTAAGGATACGCCAGTACCATATAACCCAGTAACTCCAGCTAAGGATCAAGCAGCTATTGTTAGCTATGTTGATGCAGATAATGGCAACTCTGAGATTACTAATTCAGGTAACTTGACTGGTAAGGCTGGCGAAAAGATTAACTACTCAACTAAGTCAACTATTGAAGATCTTGTAAACAAGGGTTATGTGCTTGTAAATGATGGCTTTCCAGCAGATGCTGTCTATGATAATGATGACAATACTACTCAACGCTTTGTAGTTGTCTTGAAGCACGGTACAGTTCCAGTAACACCGGATAAACCAGGTAAGCCAGGCGAACCAATTAACCCTAATGATCCAGACGGTCCTAAGTGGCCAGACGGCACCGATGAAAAGAGTGTTAAGAGAACCGGAACTCAAACTATTCATTATGAAGGTGCAGGGGATAAGACTCCTAGTGATGATGTTCAAACATTCGACTTCACTAAGAAGATGGTAGTTGATAAGGTAACTGGCAAGATCATTGATTCAGGTGAATGGAATGTAACTAGTCACACATTTGGCTACAAAGATACACCAGTAATTGATGGCTACCACGCAGATAAGCGTAATGCTGGTGGAACTGTTGTTACTCCAGACGACTTGAACAAGACTGTTACAGTAACTTACAATTCAAACGGTAAGATCGTCCCAGTTGATCCAAATGGAAATCCAATTCCAAATGTACCAACACCAACTTACCCAACGGATCCAACAGATCCAACTAAGGTAGTACCAAATGAGCCAGTACCAGAAATTCCTGGTTTGATTCCAAGTACACCAACAGTAACACCAGAAGATCCAGGTAAGGATACCCCAGTACCATACAACCCGGTAACACCAGCTAAGGATCAAGCAGCTATTATTAACTACATTGACGCAGATAATAACAATGCAATCATTACTAGTTCAGGTAACTTAACTGGTAAAGCCGGTGCAAGAATTGACTATAGTACTAAATCAACTATTGAAGATCTTGTAAACAAGGGTTATGTCCTTGTAAATGATGGCTTCCCAGCAGGTGCCGTATACGATAATGATGATGGTACTACTCAAATCTTTAGCGTTATTTTGAAGCATGGTACAGTTCCTGTAACGCCAGAAAATCCAGGTAAGCCAGGCGAACCAATTAATCCTAACGATCCAGACGGTCCTAAGTGGCCAGATGGCACTGATGAAAAGAGTGTTAAGAGAACCGGAACTCAAACTATTCACTATGAAGGTGCGGGTGACAAGACACCTAGTGATGATGTACAAACATTCGATTTCACTAAGAAGATGGTAGTTGATAAGGTAACTGGCAAGATCATCGATTCAGGTGAATGGAATGTAACTAGTCACACATTTGGTTACAAAGACACACCAGTAATTGATGGCTATCATGCAGATAAGCGTAATGCTGGTGGAACTGTTGTTACTCCAGACGACTTGAACAAGACGGTTACAGTAACTTACAAGTCAAACGGTAAGATCGTTCCAGTTGATCCAAATGGAAACCCAATTCCAGATGTACCAACACCAACTTACCCAACAGATCCAACCGACCCAACTAAAGTTGTACCGGACGAACCAGTTCCAGAAATTCCTGGTTTGATTCCAAGTACACCAACAGTAACACCGGAAGATCCAGGTAAGGATACCCCAGTACCATATAATCCAGTTAAGCATCCTGATAAGGTAACTACAGTAGAAGGTAAACAAATTATTCACTTTGTAGATGGTGACAATAACACTCCACTTAAGGATTCCGATATTCAAACTCATGAATTCAAGATTACAAATGGTGTACCAAACGAATCTAGCCATACCTTTACGCTAGTTAATGTACCGGTAATCCCAGGATATGTTGCAGAAATTAAGTCTGCTGGTGGAAAGACTGTAACTCCAGATAATCCGCTTGCAGAAGTAACAGTTGTCTACCATAAGATTGGTAAGATAGTTCCAGTTGATCCAAATGGAAATCCAATTCCAAATGTACCAACACCAAACTATACTAATGATCCAACGGATCCAACTAAGGTAGTGCCAAATGAACCAGTTCCAGCTATTCCTGGAAAGACACCAGATAAGACAACAATAACTCCAGTTGATCCAACTAAGGATACCCCTGTTGTTTACAAGGATAATAAAGTTCCAACTACTCCAAATACACAAAAAGCTGTGGTTAACTTTATTGATGTTAATACTGGAAAAGTTATCAAGACCTCAGGTATTTTAAGTGGTCGCCCAGGAGAAGACATTAATAAGTTGTACTCATCTGCTGAATTCATTAAGCAATTAGAGGATGCAGGTTACGAAGTTGTTTATAATGCGTTTGATGGCGATGGAGTAACTAAGTACTTTGACAATGATGACAATACTGTACAACAATTCACTATTGCTTTGAAACTGAAAGAAAAAGCTAAGACGCCAGATCCAGTTCTTCCTGATCCAGAAGTTCCTGCAGAACCTGCAAAGGATCCAGAAACTCCTGTAGAAAAGGTAACTAGACCTGAACAACCAGTTAAGCAAAATGTTGCTACCCCTACTCCAGAAAAACCTGTAGAGAAGAAGACTAACGATAATAAGGAAGTCTTACCGCAAACAGGTGCTGAAAGTAATGAAGCTGCTACTATTTTAGGTGCTGCAGCAACAGCAATTGGTATGACAAGCTTGATTGGCGCAAAGAGACGCAAGAAAGATGATAAATAATTTTTGAATTAAATATCTTTTTTCAAATTTAGCTAATAAAGGGGCGTTGAGACTTGATTCTCAGCGCCTTTTTTTAATACATTATATTTGTAAATAATGCATCTATAGATAAGAAAAGACGTACAATTATATAGAGCAATTCACGTTAACAAGGGGGCATGAAATATATGGATAATTTAAGTGAGAAAGTTGCATCAGTAGCTGTAAAATATACGGATTTAGATAATAATCTGGTTGAACTTTCTACTTCTGAAAACTTGACAGGAAATATTGGCGATAAAATTAATTACAGCACAGCAGATGAAATAAAAAATTTAACTAATCAAGGATATGTATTAGTTAATGATCCCTTTGATAGTAAAGGAAAAGAACCGGTGTTTAGTGAAGATCAAGACAGTTACATGGTTACCTTTAAGCATGGGAGAGAGCAAGTTACAGTTGATAATCTAAAATATGGCTGCAAGCTTGAAGATCTTCAAGTAAAAGGTACTCAAACTGTTCATTATGTTGGCGCGGGTAGTCGAACTCCTAGGGATGAAGTATCAACAATTACTTTTAATCGGATTTTAGTCTATGATCGTGTGACTGGCAAAAAGATTGGTAGTAAGGGCTGGGAAAAAGTTGAGCAGTCTTTTCCAGTAGTTGCGGCACCAAGTATTTTAGGTTATGTTCCCGATCAAGTTTTAGTTGGTGGAAAAACAGTTACTGCTGATGAACCAAATCGTGAATATACTATTACCTATCAAGTTAATGAACATATTTCAAACAAAGAACAGAAGGCAGAAGTTAAATATCTTGATATTGATAGCAATAATGAAGAAATTGTTGAATCTAAAATTTTAACTGGGGCTCCAAATACAAAAATTGACTATAGTACAATTGATCAATTGAAAGAGTTAGACACAAAGGGCTATGAAGTAGTAAGTAATGGCTTTGATGCTAATGGTGATATTCAATTCTTTGATACAAGTGACGACTATGTTCAAACCTTTATTGTCACCTTAAGACATAAGCAAGTATTGGTTAACGAAGAAAATCCCCTTGATGGTATTAATGACGCAGAATATCACAAGATAAGTAAACGAGTTATAGCTTATAGTGGTGCTGATGATCAGACACCAGAAGAAGTGGTACAGCAAGTAAACTGGAGTAGAGATCTTACAGTTGATGCTGCAACTAAGCGAATTATTTCTGATGGAAAATACACAACTGAATGGAAGCCAGAGCAAAAAACATATTCAGCAATTTCTGTACCAGCAGTAAGCGGATATCATACTTATATAAAAGAAATGCCTGAGGAAAAGGTAAGACTTGCTAACGTAACTGAAAAAATTAGATATGTAAAAAATGGCTATGTCATTCCTGTTGATGAGAGCGGACAAAAGATTGATATTCTCCCTAAATTACGTTTTGTTTCAGATAAAAATGATCCCACTCTAGTATCTTTGCCTAAAAATAATCTAAAAGATGAGGAATACGAGCCAGAATCTGTTGATTTTGCAAAAATTGATCCAGCAAAAGACATAGAAGTTAAGTATGTTTTAAGGCATAAATATGTGGCCGTAAATAAAGATAATTCTCATTTTGATGTTAATCCTGGTGCGTATCGCCGGACTGCTACAGCTTTAGTTCGTTATGACGGAGCTGGTGTTAAGAATCCTAATGATGCGATCCAAACAGTTCAATGGAATAGAGATATCACTTATGATGAGGTAACAAAAGAAATCTTAGAAAATGGAAAATATACTACTGAGTGGAAAGCAGATAAAGAGTACTTTGAAGCAGTAGATACACCAGTAATATCCGGTTTTACGGCTGATATTGGGGTTGTTGCTAAGCATGATGTAACGCAAAGCGATCTTTTTGCGACAGTAACTTACAAAAAGAATGGTGCGATTATTCCCGTTGATGAAGAGGGACAGGAAATTTCTGAAGCTAAACCAGTTCCATTTCTTAATGATTTAACTGATCCAACTAGAGTGTTGGCAACGGAAGAAGTGCCTGAAATAGAAGGATATCGCCGCACTCAAGAGACTGTTTTAATTAAAGATCCAGTAGCAGATATTAAAGTTAAATACATTCTAAAGCCACGTTATGTTCAAGTTAATAGCGATCATCCATATCAAACAGTTAAACCTCATAATTACAGTATTCCGGTTAAAGAGACGGTTCGTTATGAAGGAGCGAGTGATAAAACACCAGCAGATCGAATTCAAGGTGCACGCTGGAATAGATCTTTAACTGTAAATGATAATAATGGAAAAGTAATTAAGGATGGTAAATATACTACTGCTTGGACTGTTGATAAAAAGGAATATAGCGCAGTTGTAACGCCAGTAGTTGATGGATATCATGCAGATCAATATCAAGTTAAAGAATATAAGGTAGAGCGTGAAAATGTTGATATGGTGGTAAAATACCACAAAAATGGTCAGATTATCCCAGTAAACTCTAAAGGTGAAAAAATTGACCATGCGGATCAACCGGTATATGTAACCGATCCAACTGATGCAACGAAAGTTTTAATGGAACAACCAGCTCCAAGAATCTTAGACTATATGCCTAAAAATTCATCAGTTGTTGTCAAAGATCCAAGTCGTGATACAAAGGTTATCTATTATACCTTTGATGAAATAAAAGAATTAATCTCAGATAAAAAGTTAAAGACTAAGATTGAATCTGTTGATGGAAAGTCAACTTTAACAAATGTAGTCTCGCTTCCAGGTAATGACAATAAAAGAAAAGCAATCGTTACTTTTGTTGATTTAAGTAATAATGCTGTTCAAATTGCATCTTCTAATGTCTTAAGCGGAAATGTGGGCGATAAGATAACTGATTTATACAGTACAGCTAAACAAATTAAAGAGCTGGAACAGGCTGGTTATGAAGTGGTCTACAATGGCTTTGATCCAAAAGGCGCAACTAAGTACTTTGAAAAAGACCAAAAAACAGTTGCTACATTTACAGTAGCAGTAGAAAAAATTAAAAAAGTAGACGCTAAAGAAGAAAATAAAGCGGAGACAAATCCTAAGAAAGAATCTACACAAGTAGATGGACAAAATGAGCAAGATCATAAAGTTTTAAAGCACATTTTTCCATGGATGAAATAGAAGATAAAAGAGCTAGATTTGATTAAGCAAATCTAGCTTTTTATGTGTGTCGGGCATGATATTACATCTAGTCCGTTGAAATACGGATCACGGGTATTTGTCGCCAAGTGTAGTGAACCACAAGCTGGTAACGGTGACGTTATGAGTGAAGGAAGTGGCTAGCGAGTTCTCCGAGCCTACGAACAGAAACTTAGTCAGGCCAAATGGTGGATAAGACTGCATAACAAGTCGAAGTCCAGAGGACAAACGTAAAACCAAGACGGTAAACTAAGAGGTTATGGAAAACAAGAGATGAATGTCTTACCCCGAGAGATCTTATGGACAGGTTAAGTCGAGTAAACTTTAAAATCAGTGATCGTAAAGCCTGGTCGAAAAAGGTTAACCATGAGAAGTCAGCTGAGGTCATAGTAGCGATGAAGGTTTTGTAATGAATCCAGATGCGAAGGACCTAATGTTTGTAAGAGAATATCCCGCTATAAGCAATGTTCAGACAGTTCGAATAAGAGGATAGCCTAGTACGGAGAGAACGTAACTCACCGATGGTGAAAGTAATTGGAATGATTCTGAATATATTTACAAGTAGAAAAGGAGATATCACGAGCAATGGAATTAATTGATCAAATACTAAGTCAAAGTAATCTTAAAGAAGCTATCAAAAGAGTTAAGGCTAATAAAGGAGCTGCAGGAGTAGATAAAAGAACAATCTATGAAATTGATGATTACTTTAAGAAACATCAAGTAGAGATTAAACAATCTATTCGAGCAATGAAATATAAACCACAAGCTGTAAGACGAGTTTATATTCCTAAAGCTAATGGTAAGAAACGTCCTTTAGGAATTCCAACTGTAGTAGACAGAGTAATCCAGCAAGCTATATGTCAAGTTTTAATGAAGATCTATGACCCTGAATTTAGCGCCTATAGTTATGGCTTTAGACCTAAGAGAAGTTCTCATGATGCCATGGAGCAAGTATTAGAATACTTGGATGAAGGATATCAATGGGTGATTGATCTAGATATTGAGAAATACTTTGATACAGTAAACCACGATAAATTAATTTCAACCCTAAGAGAGCAGATAAATGACAAAACCACCCTCCACTTAATCCGGTCATTCTTAAAAGCTGGGATAATGGAGGATGGTTTAGTTAAGCCTAATAAGCTAGGTGTGCCGCAAGGAGGACCTTTATCTCCAATATTATCAAATATCTATTTAGATAAATTTGATAAGGAATTAGAAGAAAGAGGACTACATTTCGTTCGTTATGCCGATGACTGTAATATATTTGTGAAAAGCAAAATGTCTGCAGATCGGGTAATGAAGTCAGCCACCTCTTGGCTAGAAAGAAAACTCTTCTTGAAAGTCAACGCTACTAAGACTAAAGTAGTTAGACCTACTAAGAGTAATTTCTTAGGATTCACTTTCTTCAAAACTGGAGAAAAGTGGCAATGCAAGCCAGGAGATGATAGGAAGAAGAAGCTTTATGAAAAACTCAAGTTAGTCCTATGTAGAAGAAAAGCTGTCGCAATGCCTCTAAGCCTAATCTTTACTAAAGTAAATCAAATAGTTAGAGGCTGGATCAACTACTTTCGCATTGGCAGTATAAAGGTCTTTCTATTTAAGTTTGGTCAATGGATGCGGCACAAAATACGGGTAATCATTATCAAACAATGGAAATTACCAAAAAGAATATACACCAATCTAATGAGAATAAACAAGGTATTTAGGTGTGGTTTCAGTGATGAAGATATCCATAAAACAGCTAACACAAGATTAGGCTTATACAAAAGATGTACAGGAAATGTAATCAATTATCTGCTTAGTCCCAAAGTGTTGGGAATAAAGAAAGCGGAACGACCAGGCTTGATCGATCCGCTAGAATATTATTTAACTCGTTAATAAATTACAAATGTAGCGCCGTATACGGTTCCGTACGTACGGTGCAATGAGAGGGCAAACTAGAAAAGTTTCCTCTACTCTATTTTTAAAGTTTTAGACCAATTTTGATGAAGAAGTGTATAATTAATTTTCGAAAAAACTTTTTCGGAGGAAAAATTGTGTCTGATAAAAGCGAGTCTTTGACCAAATTAGAAGAAGACGAAAAGTATAATCGGTTAACAGCATTGAAGTTATTCGCCATGACTTCATCAATGGTTATCTCAGTTAATGAGTTGGCTCCATTTGGAAAAACTGGTCCAACAGCAGTTTTTTATTTGCTATTAGCAGGCTTAATATGGTTTGTACCAATTACGCAAATGGCAGGAGAAATGGCTTCAGTTGACGGCTGGGATAAGGGTGGAATTTTTACTTGGGTAAAAGGGTCCTTAGGAGATCGAGCTGGCTGGACGGCTATGTTTTATCAATGGATTCACATTACTGTTGGGATGAACACAATGATGTACGTAATTATTGGTGCATTATCTATTACCTTTGATACTCCTTGGTTTAACACTACACCAAGTATTAGATTTCTATTGATGATGATAATTATCTGGTCAATTACTCTTGTCGAAATGGTAGGAGTTAAGAAAATAGGACATATTGCAGAGTGGTTATTTGGACTTGGGATAGCTTTACCAGTAATTTTGCTAATTATTACCTTCTTTGTATATCTCTTTCAAGGACGTCCCCTATATATGCATTTAAGCTGGAATAATATCTTTCCACATCATTTAACTGGGGCTACCTTAGTAGCTTTTGTGCCATTTGTGTTGGCATTTTGTGGTGGGGAAGCATCTGCTCCGCATGCAAAATATTTGGAAAATCCTAAAAAGTATTCCACTGTTATGCTCGCTTTAGCTGTGACTGCTATTTCTTTTGACTTACTTGGTAGTACCGCAATTGGAATGACAATTCCGAAAGATCAAATTCAAAATTCAACTGGTTTTGTCTATGCCTTTGGAAAAATTTTAGATTCAATTGGCTTACCCGGGGATGTTATTAAGAAGTTTATCGGTGTATTACTGGCAGCTGGTATTATTGGAGAACTTGGAAATTGGCTCGCTGGTCCTAGTCAAGGGATGTTTGAAGCTGCTAAAGAAGGCTATATGCCTAAGTTCTTCGCTAAATCTACTGATCGTGACGTACCGATGCGGTTGATTGTTTTACAAACTTTGATTGTAACTGCATCTGCAATTTTAATTACTTTCACTAGTGGTAAGAACTCTGATTTTGCTTTTAATGTTTCTTTAGCTGCTACGACTGCTCAGTACTTGATGGTCTACATTTTAATGTTGATCTCTTACATCGTTTTAAAGGTAAAACATGGAAATCTAAAGCGCAGTTATTATATGACAAGGAGCAAAGGCTTAGGGGTAATAATTGCAATTATTGCCCTGGTAATAACTGTAGTAGCATTCTTTATTTCCTTTATCCCAGCACAAGGAACACCGACTGAATTAAAGGGCGTTTATGTTTGGACAATGATTGGTCTGTGCCTTATCGTTACAATTTTGCCACTGGTAATTTATCATTATCATCACCGATTTAAACAGACTAAATATAAGCAAAAAAATTAATAAATTAAACATTTTACTTGTAAAATATAACTAATAATATTACATTTAAATTGTATTCAAGTTAATGTGTAAAGCAAAAGAGCTATGGTAAATTTGAGGTATCCATAGCTCTTTTGTTTATAATATAAAAACTATATTAAGGAAATAAATAATGAATAACCCAGAAGAAATACAGCATTTTATTGATGTATTACTCAAAGAAGATAGTTTTGTGAAAGCAGCAAAAAAGCTCTACATTTCTCAACCCTATCTCACCCAGTTAATAAAAAGAATAGAAGACCGTTTAGGAACGCCAATTATTGATCGGGATAAAAAGCCCTATGCATTGACTCAAGCAGGCTTACTGTATTATCAATATTTAGAAAATATTTCTTATAACAAACAACAATTAAATAAAAAATTAGCCCAATATACACAACCTAATAAAGAAATCATCAGAATTGGAATTTTAGAGAGTCTAGGCACTTATTTACTACCAGAAATACTGCCAGATTTTTTAAAGAAAAATCCTCGAGTAGAAATGCAGCTTTTTGAAAACTTCCCAAGAGAAAGTGAAAGAAATTTACTGAGTGGAAATATTGACTGTTATATCGGTCAAACCCCAGAAGCAATTGATTCAAGCTTAGATATTGTAAGTAATGGTGGTGAAAGATACTATGTAGTAATTTCACCTTCATCTCCGTATTACCAGGAAGGAAAATTTATCCTTAAACCAGATGACTTAAACCTAAAAGACTTATTACAAGAACCTTTTGTTTTAAGTGTTCCTGGTTCGGCTATTCGGCACCAAGTTAATGGAGTTTTCCAGCGATTTCATTTAGAACCACGAGTTGTTTTAGAATCTAAAAACATTATTACTGCAACTAGTCTAGCAATTCATGGGATGGGATTAACTATCTCCACTGCTAGTATCATTAAAAGAATTGGTGAAACGCCAATTAACCTTTTTCCCTTAAGCTATGACTTAATTAACGTTACTTTCTTTATTGCAACAAAAGCTGAAAAAACAAAATCGCAAGCTTTAAAAAATTTAGTTGAAGAATTTAAAAAGAAAAATTTACAGCCCATTATTGGATAAGGTAAATGAGACTTCACACTATGTCAGCTATAACAAATTTGTTATTAGTAATTTGTAAAAAAGATATTTAAGCCTGTAGATTTAATAACTTATAATTTAGGTGAAAATATTTAAGAAAGGGTAGAAAAATTATGAAATCAGGAAAATACAACGTAAAAGCTCAAGGACATGGTGCGAGTTTCATGCCTATGGAAGTTACTCTTTCCGAAAATAAGATTGAAGATATTAAGGTTGACGCTAAAGGTGAAACTAAGGGAGTAGCTGACGAAGTATTTAGACGTTTGCCTGAAGAAATTGTTGAAAATCAGACTTTAAATGTTGATACAGTTAGTGGTGCTACTATCTCTAGTCATGGTGTTATTGATGGAGTAGCATTGGCAATTAGTGAAGCTGGCGGAGATCCAGATGAGTGGAAAAACCGAGCTAAACCAAAGGAACAAAGAGCTAAAGATGAGACTTATACAACTGATGTTGTAGTTGTTGGAGCTGGTGGTGCAGGTTTAGCTGCCGCTGCTAGAAGTATTCAACATGATAAAGATGTCATTGTACTTGAAAAGTTCCCACAAATTGGAGGAAACACTAGTCGTGCTGGTGGCCCAATGAATGCTGCAGAACCAGATTGGCAAAATAAATTTAAAGCTTTAGCCGGTGAAAAAGAAACCTTAGAAGAACTAGCAGCAACTCCACTTGAAGAGATTGATCCAGAGTATCAAGAAGACTTTAAAAAAATTACAAAAGCAAATAAAAGAATATGTAGCTTCTGGTGCGGATTATCTATTTGATTCAAAATTACTTCATGAAATTCAAACCTATTTAGGTGGTAAGAGAACCGACTTAAATGGAAATGAAATTCATGGTAACTATGCTTTAGTCAAAGAATTAATCGATAATGCCTTGGACTCAGTGCATTGGTTAAGTGACTTAGGAGTAAAATTCGATCGCAGTCAAGTAACAATGCCAGTAGGTGCCTTATGGAGAAGAGGGCACAAGCCAGTTGAACCAATGGGTTATGCCTTTATTCATGTTTTAGGTGATTGGGTAAAGGATCATGGTGGAAGAATTCTGGCCGATACTCGAGCTGAGCACTTGATTATTGAAGATGGTCAAGTTAAAGGCGTTATTGCTAAAAGACCAGATGGCAGTACAATCACTGTTCATGCTAAGGCTGTAATTTTAACTGCTGGTGGATTTGGGGCAAATACACCAATGGTTCAAAAATACAATACTTACTGGAAGCATATTGATGATAATATTGCTACTACTAATTCTCCTGCAATTACTGGGGACGGAATTAATCTTGGTAAAGAAGCAGGTGCAGACTTAGTTGGAATGGGCTTTATTCAGATGATGCCAGTTTCTGATCCAAAGACTGGTGAGCTATTTACTGGTCTACAAACTCCACCAGAAAACTATATTATGGTTAATCAAAAGGGAAAACGTTTCGTAAATGAATTTGCAGAACGTGATGTCTTAACCAAGGCGGCTATTGATAATGGCGGCTTGTTCTATTTAATTGCTGATGACAAGATTAAAGATACGGCTTATAACACAACTCAAGAATCAATTGATGCACAGGTTAAAGCTGGTACCTTGTTTAGAGCTGATAGCTTAGAAGATTTAGCTAAGCAAGTTGGAATGGATCCTGCTACTTTAGTTGAGACCATTGAGAAATATAATTCTTATGTTGAAGCAGGAAAAGATCCAGATTTTGAAAAATCAGCCTTTAATCTAAAATGCGAAGTTGCTCCATTTTATGCAACACCGAGAAAGCCAGCCATCCACCATACTATGGGTGGCTTGAAGATTGATACAGGTGCTCATGTCTTAGATAAAGATGGTAAGCAAATTCCTGGTCTATATGCTGCTGGAGAAGTAGCCGGCGGAATTCACGCAGGTAACCGTTTAGGTGGAAATTCGCTTGCTGATATCTTTACTTTTGGTAGAATTGCCGCAAATAGCGCAAATGATGAATTAGAAAAATAGTATTAATCCATTAAAACGTTGTAAATACTAGAGTTTACAGCGTTTTTTTTGCTAAAATACTAAAAATAATTGATTTTTTGGAGGAATATAATTGAAAGAAGCGCAGGAAAAGAAGCTGACGACAAAACAATATTTAATTGTAGCATCAATGATTTTTGCACTATTCTTTGGTGCAGGAAACTTAATTTTCCCACTTCATTTAGGCCAGCTTGCTGGTAAAAATTGGGGACCAGCAGCAATTGGTTTTTCAATTACTGGGGTAGTTTTACCCCTACTTTCACTCCTAGCGGTTGCTATTACTCGTAGTAATGGTGTTTATCAAATAGGTTTACCGGTAGGAAAAGTCTTCGCTCTTTTGTTTATGACTTTGATCCAGTTAACCATGGGCCCCTTATTTGCGGCACCAAGAAATGCGACTGTAGCATATACGGTAGGGGTAGCCCCACTTCTTCCTAAGCAATTTCAAGGCGGCGGATTAATTATTTTTACCGCTATCTTTTTTTGCAATTGTTTTTGTTATTGCATATAACGAAAGTGACATCCTATCTTCTTTAGGTAAAATTTTAAATCCTATTTTTCTAGTTTTACTATTTCTAGTTTTTGTTATTGCCTTTGCCCGTCCGTTAGGTAATTTAGGAACTGTTCCCGTTAGTAAAGATTATGCTCAAGGGACAATAGTAAAAGGATTTTTAGAAGGATATAACACGATGGACGCTTTAGCTGGTCTTGCTTTTGGCGTAACCGTGGTAACAGCTATTAAAGAATTAATTGGTAACAATGAAAGTGAAACAGCAAAAATTACAGCAAAGTCTGGCTTAATAGCCGTTATTGCTATCGGGGTAATTTATACTTTGTTGATTATGGTCGGAGCAATGTCATTAGGACATTTTGGAATAACTAGTGATGGCGGAGTTCTGTTATCCCATATCGTTAGATACTATGCTGGTATCTTTGGTCAGGCTTTATTGGCTGTTTTAGTATTTTTAGCTTGTTTAACGACAGCGGTTGGGGTTTTAGCTGCTTTTGCACTAGATTTTTCCGCTCATTATACAAAATTTAGTTATAAGGGATGGTTAACCATCGCTTGTATCGGATCATTTGCAACTGCAAATCTAGGACTAGATAAAATTATTCACTGGTCGCTTCCTGTCTTAATGTTCTTATATCCTTTAGCAATTGTTTTGATTATCTTGTCTTTATTCTCACCATTTTTCAAAAAAGATAGAGTAATCTATCGCATAACAATGGCATTAACTTTAATACCAGCAGTCCTTGATTTAATTACAAACTTGCCAGCACCAATTGCTGGAACGCCATTCTACAATGCAGTTAGTCGTATTCGACTTCAGTATTTGCCATTTGCTAATGTTGGTCTAGCCTGGGTTGTACCGACTATCTTAGGGTTAGTTATTGGAATTTTAGTTCACATTTGGCGTCGTAAATCTAATCGAATTTAAGAAAAGCTATGGTTCATTTGAATCATAGCTTTTTTGTTGGATAATAAATTTGGTGATAAAAATGAGTTTAACTAATAAGGTACCTGAAAAAGACGTTCATGATTTATTTACACGAGTTGCTCCGCATTATGATCAGATGAATAATCTAATTAGCTTAGGAACACAAAATGGCTGGCGGAAAAAGTTCTTTAAAGAATTAAGAGTAGCGTCTGGAGATTTTGCATTAGACCTATGTTGCGGGACGGGTGACTTAACAATTGCCCTTGCAAAACAAGTGGGTCCTTCTGGCAATGTAATTGGACTAGATTTTAATCAAAAAATGCTCGACTTAGCTGACAAAAAGATCAGAGTACAAAATTTACAAAAAGAAATTCAATTAAAGCAAGGGGATGCAATGCATTTGCCTTATCCGGACCAAAGCTTTGATATTGTAACAATTGGTTTTGGTTTGCGTAATGTGCCGGATGCAGATCAAGTTTTGAAAGAAATTTATCGGGTTTTAAAGCCAGATGGAAAAGTTGGAATTCTAGAGACTTCACAGCCAACTAATCCAATTATTAAGTTAGGGTGGGAGAGTTACTTCAAACTATTTCCTAATTTTGCTAAATTATTGGGTGCTAATGTTGACGATTATAAGTACTTATCACATACGACGGCTAAATTTATTTCAGCTACGCGTTTAAAGGAAATGCTTGAGCAAGATGGTTTTAAAAATGTAATAATAACCAAATTAAATTTAGGTGCTGGTGCAATTCATATCGGAATTAAAAAGAAAATGAGATAAAATATAAAATAAAAACTAAAAAGGAGAATTTTATGAGAACTGGTACTAAAATTATTACTTTAGACAACGGTTATCACTTGTGGACTAATACTCAAGGCGAAGGTGATATTCATCTATTAGCACTTCACGGTGGTCCTGGTGGAAATCATGAATATTGGGAAGATGCTGCAGAACAGTTAAAGAAACAGGGACTTAATGTTCAAGTAACTATGTATGATCAACTAGGGTCACTTTATTCTGATCAACCAGATTACTCAGATCCAGAAATTGCTAAGAAGTATTTAACTTATGAATACTTCTTAGATGAAGTTGATGAAGTGCGTGAAAAGCTTGGCTTAGATAATTTCTACTTAATTGGCCAAAGCTGGGGCGGCCTCTTAGTGCAAGAATATGCGGTTAAATATGGTCAGCATTTAAAGGGCGCCATTATTTCTTCAATGGTTGATGAAATTGATGAGTATGTTGATTCTGTAAATAGAAGAAGACAAGAAGTTCTTCCTCAAACAGAAATTGATTTCATGCATGAATGCGAAAAGAATAATGACTATGATAATCAACGCTACCAAGATGATGTACAAATTTTAAATATTAATTTTGTTGATAGAAAGCAACCTTCAAAGCTTTATCACTTAAAAGATCTTGGTGGAAGTGCTGTTTACAATGTCTTTCAAGGTGATAATGAATTTGTTATTACTGGTAAGCTTAAAGATTGGCACTTTAGAGACCAACTTAAGAATATTAAAGTACCAACTTTAATTACTTTTGGTGAAAATGAAACTATGCCAATTTCTACTGCTAAAATTATGCAAAAAGAAATTCCAAATTCACGCCTAGTTACTACTCCTGATGGGGGTCACCACCACATGGTTGATAATCCAGATGTTTACTACAAACACTTGGCTGACTTTATTCGTGAAGTTGAAGATGGTAGGTTTAAAGGTGAATAGAAAAGTCGATGCTGAGCATCGGCTTTTTTATTTACTAGGCAAATAAATCGCTTTCATTGAAATAATACTATATAATTTAAAGCAAATATAGTTTTGTTTTATTTTATTCAAGGAGAAAATGATGAGCAAAAATAATAAAATTACCCGATTATTAGCTGCTACAGCTGTAATTGGCATTATCGGAACTTCAGCTGCTGCGTGCAGTAATAACGATTCATCAAATCAAAGTAAACAATCTAGTGTAAAAAAGGAAACTAAAGATAAGAAAAGTAATACAGAAAATGCACTAAAAAAGAGTCAAATCAAGCTTAGCCAAACTGAAGCTTTGAACAAATTTGATGAAAAATACAGTGATAAAGAGATTAAAGAAATAAACCTAAAGTTAGACGGTAACCGATACGTTTATGAGATCGATGGATTTGATAAGAGTAAAGAATACGAAATGACAATCAATGCTAGAACTGGTAAGGAAATTAAATCTAGTTCTGAAAAGCTTGATCTAGATGAACACCTACAAAAAGGTTTAGATTTAGATAAAACAATTTCGCGTAAAGAAGCTAGTGAAATAGCAGAAAAAGAAGTAAAAAATAGTGTTGCCAAGGAATGGGACTTAAAAATGGAAGATGGTAAGGCTATTTGGGAGGTAACAGTAGAGTCCGGTAGCACAAAACATGAAGTTGAAATTGATGCTAGCTCTAAAAAAGTAATTAGGTCAGAAGAAGAAAATTAATTAATAAAAAGGATATCGAGCGGTTGACGGTATTGCGATATCAGGCTATAATAATAGTCCTTTCTAAAATTAAACACTTGTATACGACAAAAGCCACCTGTTTCAGGTGGCTTTTTTTGTTGGGAATATAGGATATAAATTTAAAGAAACTAGTAAGTCACAAGACTGGTTGAATTCATCGTGTGATCATCTAGTTTATAGGTCTTTAATTCAAAATCATCTTCAAAATTACAGTAGTAAGTCTTGCTTCCAGAAGAGTAGCATGCAGTATAAACAGTATATTCGTCCTTGCCTTGATCGTTGACTACACTGCCTTTGATCATGGCAACAGACTTTAAGATGTTAAAGAATTTAGCGACGTTTGCTTTTTCACCTTTAGCAGTTGGATAGTTTACGTTTAAGTAAGCAGCTTTAACAAAACGATCGGCTGGAATACTGTCACCGGGCAGACCTAAGCTACCAGTTCCTACGCCCCAAGGAGCAACTTTTTGCCCGTTCCAGCTTTGGGCTGTAGCGTCATGTGGGTTTAAACCGGTGTAGTTACCAAGGTTAGTAAGGTGCCAGTTAAAGTCAGGGCTATTAGTTAAAACGCCAACTTTGTCATCAAAGACTTTCATTCCATATTGTTTTGAAACCTCAACAATAATGGCTTCGTCACTATCACTAATGATCCAGTGAAGAGGGGCAACCGCAAATGATGTGTTAATAGCTTCATTCACTAAGTTAACATTCTTTAAAGCTTCCTTTACTTCACTAACATGAGTAAAGTTTTGAGTAACCCAGAGCATAATTTCGTAAGAAGCTAAGTTGATTTTACCGTCAATAGGACCATCACTAAATTTAGCAAAATGTGGGAAGTTTAAACCTGCAATACCTAATCCATCTTCGTTATAGCAGTCAAAGTATGATGGATAGCCATCAACCACAATTCCCATTCCAATAACAGCCTTTTTAGTAGTGGTGTTATCTAAGAACTTATATGGAAGAGGATAATTACGCGGCGTAATAATAACGCCTTCGCCATAATCCTGTCCAACATCTAGATTACGGCCAAAGTATAAATTTCCTTGATCATCTGTGAATCTTAAACCAGTACACATTTCCAAAAAACCTCCTTATTTAGCATTAGCTTTTGCTGCTTGCTCTGCAATATATTTCTTTTGATATCTCTTAATTTGGATAACGGCAAATACTAAAATAATAAAACCAATTGCAACAAAGGCAATCATAAAGTACCAAGCGACTGTAAAGCTTGCAGCTCCTTTAATAATCCCAAAGAGTGGAGCACCAATGGCATAGCCGATTGCATAAGCTAAACCAACGTATCCAAGCATGACACCTTGATCTCTTGAACCAAAGAGGTCTTTTGCCATGAAGGCTGGGCCTGACATGTAACTAAATACAGCTAAGCCGCAAAAGATAGCATAGCCAATACCAGCAGCTTTACTAATAGATGAACCATATGGCTGGAAGCTAATAAAGATCATCATTAGAATAGATAAAATATACATACAACCAGCATAGGCCATTGATTTTGCTGTACCAAATTTGTCAAATAAGAAACCACCAGAAATATTTCCGATTAAACAACCAACACCGTACATTGATCCAACTAAACCAACATCCGTTAAAGAAAGTTTAGTATCAAGGAAGGCGGCATAGTCTTCATTTAAGGAAGCTAAGCCTAAACCAATGATTAAGAAGCCAAGGCTGAAAATCCAGAACCATTTCATTTGTAACACTTGTTTACTAGTCCAGCCTTTAAACTCTTTAGCTTTGGCTAAAGCCTCTTCTTTCTTGCTTTCAGCTAGTTCTTCATCAGAAACGACAATTTCGTCTTTCTTAGGGGTTCTAATGAAGCAGGCGATAATTACACCAATTACTAATAAAGCGACGGCAAAGATAAAGAATGGTGCCATAGAGGTTAAATGACCGGTCTTAGTATTACCTGTCATGTAGTGCTTTAAAATTGCTTGAGTTGCTGGCTGTAAAAAGATATTACCAATCGAACCACCGCAGAAGGCAATTCCTAAGGCAGCCCCACGTCCCTTTGCTGGGAACCAGTGGTTAATAACCCATGGAACACCTTGGCCGGAGTAAAAGGTTGAACCAACCATACAAATGATAGCGGCAATATAGAAGCCAGGTAGCTTTGTACTAATTCCAAAAATTACGTAGGCAATAGCAGAAAGACCAATACCAATTAAATACATTAGTCGGAAGTTAACTTTTTCTAACGCCTTACCAATAAATGGAGAAGCAACTGAAGCAAAAACCGCACCAAACGTAAAAATTAATGTGTACGATGCTAAGGTAAAGTGGAAGGTATTAACTAAAGGGTGAATAAACAAAGGCTGAATATTTTGAGCAATTCCATAAGGAATAGCTTGGGTTAACATACACAGGAAAACCATGAAGTACTTATAGCCCTTACTTACTACCTTATCTTTAGTAGCGGCATCAGTAGACATGTAATTACCTTCTTTCTAACTAATTATTTATCTAAAATAATATTTGGCTTGTTCACAACAATATTTTTTTGAATTTGTTTAATTTTAATAGCTGCAAAAATTAATAATATAAAACCAATTGCAACAAAGAAGATGGTGGACCACCAAGCAGTTGTAAAGCTAGTAGCACCTTTGATAACGCCAAATAGGGGAGCTCCAATAGCAAAACCAATTGCATAGGCTAAGCTAATATAACCTAAGTTAACTCCTTGTGCTTTGGCACCAAATAAACTCTTGGCCATGAAGGCAGGTCCGGACATATAACTAAAGACAGATAAGCCGCTCGTAACAGCCCAGCCCATACCAGCATATAAGTTGATGCGGGCGCCATAGGGATGGGTACTAATGAGGATCATCATTAAAATGGCGATAATTAACATGATACCGGCATAAGCCATTGATTTAGCCGTACCGAATTTATCAAATAGATAACCGCCAGAAATGTTACCAATAATACCAGCAATCCCGAAGACTGAGCCAATCATGCCGACTTCGGTTAAAGATAATTTAGTATCTAAAAAAGCTGCATAATCTTCATTTAAAGAAGCTAGTCCTAAACCAATAATTAAAAAGCCGATACTAAAGATCCAGAACCACTTCATGTGAAGAACTTGCTTGCCGCTCCAACCCTGAAATTCATGAGCATGCTTTTGAGCAGCTTCATGCCGATTCTTTTTAATTTCTTCGGCAGAAGCTACGTCTTCATCCTTCTTTGGCACTCTAATAAAAGCGGCAATTATTAGACCAACGACTAAAAGAGCAACGGCAAAAATATAGAATGGAGCCATGGAAGTTAAATGACCAGTCTTAGTATTACCAGTCATAAAGTGCTTCAAAATTGCCTGGGTAATAGGCTGTAAGAAAATATCCCCAATTGATCCCCCACAAAAGGCTAATCCAAGAGCAACACCGCGGCCCTTAAATGGAAACCAGTGATTGATAATCCAAGGAACACCTTGACCAGAATAAAAGGTTGAACCAACCATACAAATAATTCCGGCTAAATAGAAACCAGGTAGTTTCGTACTAATTCCAAAAATTACATATGCTCCGGCTGAAAGGCAAATACCAATCAAATACAAAATTTTAAAATTAACTTTCTGTAAAGCTTTACCAACCATTGGTGAAACTAGAGACCCTACGACAGCCCCAAAAGTAAAAATTAAGGTATAAGAAGCCAATGTAAAGTGAAAAGTATTAACCAGAGGGTGAACAAATAAAGGTTGGATTAATTGAGCAATTCCGTAAGGGATAGCTTGAGTTAACATACAGAGAAATACCATAAAGTATTTATAGCCTTTACTGACCACCTTGTGCCCATCGCTTGGTAGATCGTTTGACATCGTATCTCTCTTCTTTCTGATAAAATACTATTAGCTTTATAAGTTATATATTATTAAACACGTGAGCTTTGACTATAGCCACTTATATTGTCGTCTACTTAAGTAAGTAAATCAAAAATAATGACTTATTATGTTATTTAATGTATGTAATAAAAACCTGTCTAACTTTCCTAGAATAAAATGAATTACAAAAGGAAAAAGATTGATTATCTTTGCTATTAAGCATCGATATATCAATCTTTTTTAGTTCGAACAGATAGACTTAGCGGTAGGTAGAAATTTTTACATTAGGAAAGAATTATTAATCTTTTACATAACCCGCAATGTCATCGTAGTCAAAATCATAGTTTAATTTCTTACCGTAGGCTTTTTCATAAGCCCTTTTCTTTTGCATATAATCAATGTCCCGCATTCTTTTAGCGTTTTGATCAACTGTAAGGCGATCAACTGGGTAGATTGTCGGTAAGACGTGAAGAATATAGCGTGTCTTGTGGAATTCTCTACTATTTTTTTCCATTTCTGGAAGATCTTGAATTTCTACAAAGCAGGAGATAATCGGTACCTTAGCCTTAGCTGCGTAGTAATAAGCACCTTTTTGAAGGGGGCGAGGTTTACGGTAGTCATACCACATTTCTTGTTCAGGGTAGATTAAGACCCATCCCTTTTTATCAAAGACTTTCTGCAAGTGCTTTGGAAATTCTCGCCCCAAGTATTGGTAGCTTTGAACAATTGGAATAGCATTAATGTTATTCATTAAAAAGCCGAAGAAACCTGGCAATTTTAGGTTGGAGTCTTCAATTACAACATAGAGCTTTTTATGGCAGCGATTAGCTAATTTTTTAATTGGCAGGCTATCAGTTTGCTTAAAGTGATTAGTCGTTACAATTGCACCATGTTGCGGTCCTTTAGCTCTTTGTTTGTCTTTGATTTGGGTATGAGCCATTAAGACTAAAGTATCAAGATTGATAATAGTTTGGGCGATAATATTTTTAAATTTATGGCTCAGCTTTTTTTGTTGTTTCCAATAATCGTTAACTAGTTTGATTCTTTCATCTTTAGTAAGAATCGGATCGCCCAATTCAACTTTAGCGTGCATTTTACCTTTTTTAACGGCTGCTTTGATATTTTCGATAACTTGTGCACGATTTTCGCCGATAATCATAGTTTAATCCTTTCGCCTTTCGCTTTTACGTGAGCCCAATTATTGGGATCAACGACGGTGCTATCTTCTTTTTCAAGCATATGATCTAACTTAGCTCGATCTTCGGTACGTTCCTCATCAGTATAATTATCTAATTCAGCATGTAATTCTTCATAGAAGGGTGTTTCTTTAGCGTACTTCCAGAAGTAATCTTGATATTGAACATTATCAAAGTGCCATGGCTTAAAGAATAAGTTATAGTGAATTAAACCTGGATTAGGAAGGGGTTCTGTATTTTCATTAGGCATTGCATCCCAGCGAGGATCAAGATGCAAGATTCGGCCATCGCCAATTTCATTCAAATAGTCTTGATCTGGAGCAATACAGTCAAAATGATACTTCTCAAGCAAGTCCATAAAATGAGGAATAAAGCCTTCATCTCTAAAGGCCTTAGAATTTAAGACGAGCATTCCAGAGTTAATATACTTTTTAGGATCAAGGTCTAGGACATCTTTGATATATTTCACCATTTTATCTACATATTGAATAGAAGAATCAGTACATGCGCCAAATAAATTATTGCCTAATTCTGTATTGTATAGCTTAGCAATGTCATCAGTGACTACTGTATTGCTGTCGATGTAGATTGCCTTATCGTATTGCGGGAAAAGATCAGGAATGAAGAGGCGGTAAAAGATAGACATGGTGAAAAAGTCAGCTCGAAGATAATTTTCTTTTCTATCTTGGATCGGCTTTACTAATTTCTCATCAATGTGGAAGAATTCAACGTGTACATGGTCATTACCCAAAGCTGCCAATTGATCTTGGTGTTCTTTAGATAGATCTTGGTTTAGAAAGATAACTGTGTAGTCATTTTCTGGATTAGAATTCTTAACTAATGAATTTAAAGATACTGCAGCGTATTTAGTAAAGTCATCGCTAATACTATAAAAAACTGGAATAGTCATTTTAGTGCCTCTTTATATTTTTACGGACGTAGTCTTTTTAACTTTTGCCCAAGTTACATCTTCATTTTTAATTTCATCGACTTTTTTAATCATCCAATCAAGATCAGCGCGGGCTTTTTTACGATCTTCATCAGTAAAGCTGTCCAATTGTTCTTTTAGCTCATCATAGTATGGGGATTTTTTAGCAACATCCCAGAAATATTGACCATATTGAACATCTGCAAAGTGCCATGGCTTAAAGAAAAGGTTGTAGTGAACGATTTTTGGATCTTTGATTTCATCCATATGTTCATTAGGCATTGCATCCCACTCAAGCGGTAAGTGATAGATCTTATCTTCACAAATTTCATTCATATAAGCTTGGTCAGGATCAATATTGTCAAAATGATATTTTTCAATTAATGAATAGAATTTATCAACGAATTTTTTATCTCTAAATTCTTTCATATTGAATAAAATCACACCATTATTGATGTATTTTTCTGGTGGGAAGATGCCTTGGCATTCCTTAATATAAACTTGTAGCGGTTTAATAAATCTAATTGACATATCAGGGACACTCGCAAACATGTTATCGCCAATTTCAGTATTGTAGAGTTCAGCAATATCAGTGCAGATAATTGTGTCGGCATCTAAGTAAACGGCCTTATCATATTGCGGGAAAAGATTAGGGATAAAGAGACGGTAGAAAATAGACATGGTAAAGAATTGTGCTCGTAAATAATTTTCTTCACTATTGTGAATTGGAGCTACCATTTCATCATCGATATGGAAAATATTAACATGAACATTTTCAGTTGAAAGATCTTCGAGACTCTTTTTATGTTCATCACTAATACTTTGGACTAAAAGAGTGATTGTATAGTCCTTCTTTGGATCAACATGATCAATTAAAGACTGAATCGAAACAGCTGCGTAAGGTGTGTAATTATCACTAATTGTGTAAAAAACTGGAATAGTCATTCTCAAACTCCATCTATATAATAATTTAGCGCTGCTTTAAAAGCGGCTTAAGTTCTGTGTACTGCTTAAGTAAATCATCATATTCATGTAATTTCAAGACGCTATGAACACGTTCTACATCCCAAGGTTTAACTGTTAAAGTGTGGAAGTAGGGTTTAAAGCGAAAGCTAGTAGTAAAATGTTGGATTTTTGTATCAGAATGGAGCCGGTACTGTTCGTTGTAGCAGCGAGGAGCAATTCTTTTTTCGGTCGCAAGTTTATTTAAGGCAGATTGGTCGGGAAGGAGCATTTTTTTATCGCTCATTTTTTCTCGAACTTTTGCAAATAATCTTGTCTTTTTAATTTCATTCATATTTAAAAGCAAAACTCCGGAGTTAAGGTAGTCAAAAGTTTTGTGGCTGTGAAGATTATGGAAGAAAAAGCGACCCCAGAAATCTAAAACACCAACTAATTCCACATTAGTTAAGTCTTGGTTATAAAAATCACTAATATCCTTACGTACAATAATATCGTCATCTAAGTACAAGATGCGATCAGGGATTTGTGGAATTTGGTCCGCAAATAATCTGAGCATGGCATAAGGTGTGAAGCGAGTTTCCATGTTAGCGCGAGGAGGTTCTTTTTTGAACAACTCAGTACAGTCAATTAATTCAGCAGTGTTGTTTGGATCTTTTTCTTTAATGATTTTTTTGATTAAGTTAAAAGCTTGCTCATCAAAAGCTTCATATCCTTCTGCCTGCATAGTTAAGATATAGAGGTGCAGGGGAGCGGAGGTATTTTTTAATAAAGATAGAGTTGCAATTAAAATACCATCTTCGCGTGAGAGTCGCCGCAAAACATAATATTCATTTTAGTCTCCAATTTCTCGTTTTTGATAGTGATAATATTGATAGTCGCTATTCTTAGATCGCTTTTTTAATTGCTCGAATACTTGATCATGGAGCTTTTTTTGTTGCTCTTTTTTGGTCAAGGTAGAGTCCGGGAAGAAGGGACCATCAATATAAACAGTAATTTTGGGATGCTTGCCAAATTTGCGTTTTTGATAAGTTGTCGTCATTACAAAACTTGCCTTATTTGCCTGAACTGGAAAATTAAAGCTAGTTTCTGGAAAGGACCGAATGCTGGTATAGTAAGGCCAGACATGAGCTTCTGGATAGATTACAATATGAGCATTTTCTTTAGTTAAGGTTTTAACAGCTTTAAGTAATTTAATAGCTTGTTTAATATTTTTGCCGACTGGTAGACCTCCATAGGGCAGGAGCGTTTTCCCAATAACTGGAATTCCCCAATTTGCTTGATTAGCAATGGCATAGTAATTTTTCCAGCCAAATAAGGTTAGGGGCATGAAGACGTCATTAACCATTTGGGTATGATTTCCGTAAATAAAATATCCTTCATTTTTATATTTAGATAACTTATCCTTACCTATTACTTTGACATGCATTATGCCATAAGTAAAAAGATAAGCAAAACCAGCAGCTAAAAAACGAATCAGATAATTAAGTGGAGTGTGTTTAATGATTTGGTAATTGTCTGGCAAGGTAAAGTCTTGTCTTTTACTTTCAACAACGTCATCGGTTGTGGAATTGTAGTAGATAGTATGATGTTTAGATGGTTTAGTATTCATGATATTAATTATAGAAAAAATTTAGAAACAAAAAAAGACATCGCAATTGCGATGTCTTTTAAAAATATGGGTGGTCAGGGATCGAACCCTGGACCCACGGATTAAGAGTCCGTTGCTCTGCCAGCTGAGCTAACCACCCATTGGATAACCAACAGATACTATTATGCCAAAAAAAAATAAAAATGCAAGAACTTTTTTTGAGAAAATTGATATAAATTAAATTGGCTGTATAATTTTTCCTGTTGATGAATATCTATGATATTCTATCGACAGGATTTTTTTACGTAAAAAAAGAGGCCATAGTCCTCTCTTACTTAAAATCCTTCTTCGACCAATTCAATTAAGTGTATGGAGATTTAAACTATGTCCTCTTTAAATGATTATATTAAATTTACTCTTGATATTGAAGATAAAAACATTATTTTTTCTGATTATTCAAATGAAAATATTAACGGTAAGATTTACAAAATATATTTAGCTGAGCTGATCCAGCCTACTTGTCCTTATTGTCGTTCTACTAATCTTAAGCATAACGGTCATTACGTCTCTAACGTTCGTTTCATTACTGCTGATGCTAGTAAGCCCGTTACTATCAGATTAAGAAAACAACGTGTTCTCTGCAATGACTGTTTAAAAAGATCTATGGCTCAATCTAATCTGGTTAATAAAGGCTGCTATATCTCTAACACTTCTAAGCGAAAAATACTTTCTGCTCTTACTGAAGATCGTTCAATGACCAGCATTGCTAGAGAACATAATGTATCTGTCAACACGGTTCAAAGAGTATTAGAAGTCTGCTCTTCTAAGTTCTATGATGCCTTTGATCATCTCCCTGAACACTTAGCTTTTGATGAATTTAAGGGCGTAGGCAAAAAGCTTCACTTTATTTGTCTAGATGGTGATACTCACAAAGTTGTTCAAATTCTTAGAACTCGTTTCAAACCTGATATTCTACGCTATTTTTACAAGTTCACTCCTAAAGCTCGTGCAATGGTTAAAACAGTAACTATGGATCTTAATTGTTATTATCCTTTAGTTGCTAGAGAATTATTTCCAAATGCTCAGATAGTTATTGACCGTTTTCATATGGTTCAAATGCTTACTAGATCGTTTAATATTTTCAGAGTTCAAATCATGAAGCAATTTAATAAAAGAAGCCGTGAATATAAGCTTTTAAAGTCCCCTTGGAAGCTTTATCTCATGAAATATGACAAACTTAATAAGACTACTCCTTATTACGACTGGCATTTTAAGGACTGTCTAACACAGGAACATGTTGTCTTAGATGGTTTAGATTGTGACCAAACCTTAGAAAATACTTATTGGGTTATGCAGGACTTTATGACTGCTATTCAGGATAACGATGAAAAGAAAGTTATCCATCTACTTCATTCAAAACAAAATGTTGGTAAACAAATGCATCAAACTCTATTAACTTTTAAACGTAATTATTCTGGTGTCCTAAACGGTATTACCTCAACTTATTCTAATGGTTGTCTTGAAGGAGTTAACCGTAAGATTAAACAAATTGAACGTACTGCTTATGGTTATAGAAATTTCAAACATTTATTAATTAGAATTAGACTCGAAGAAAATATTATAAAAGAAAAGGAATCAAACAGCTATTTCTTAGCTGCTTAATTCCTTCTTAAAATTATCCATCAACAGGATTTGCAAAAGAGCCATTAAATTGAAGAAAATTAGAAACAAAAAAAGACATCGCAAATGCGATGCCTTTCAAAAATATGGGTGGTCAGGGGATCGAACCCTGGACCCACGGATTAAGAGTCCGTTGCTCTGCCAGCTGAGCTAACCACCCATTGGATAACCAACAAATAGTATTATGCCAGTAAAGTAAAGAAAGTGCAAGCTTTTTTTTGCATAAGTTTAAAAAAAGTGGGGAAAACAGTATAATATAGTTATTAATACTGAGGAGGCATCATTTATGCCAAAGAAGATTTTAGTCGTTGACGATGAAAAACCAATTTCTGACATTATTAAATTTAATCTGACTAAGGAAGGCTTTGATGTCGACACTGCATACGACGGCGAAGAAGCTGTTAAAAAAGTTGAGGAATATAATCCCGATTTAATGATTCTTGACTTGATGTTACCAAAAAAAGACGGCTTAGAGGTTGCACGTGAAGTGCGCCAAACTCATGATATGCCAATTATTATGGTAACGGCTAAAGACACTGAGATTGATAAGGTGTTAGGTCTTGAAATGGGAGCAGATGATTATGTTACTAAGCCTTTTTCTAACCGAGAATTAGTTGCTAGAGTAAAGGCAAACTTGCGTAGACGTGACTTGACTCAAAAAGCTACTGAAGATGATGAAGACAAAAATATTACCATTGGCAATCTTGTGATTATGCCTGAAGCTTATATGGTTGAAAAAAATGGTGAAAAAATTGAATTAACGCATCGTGAATTTGAATTACTTCATTATTTAGCACAGCATATGGGACAAGTAATGACTAGAGAGCATTTATTACAAACCGTTTGGGGCTATGATTATTTTGGAGATGTTAGAACTGTGGATGTAACTGTGCGACGCTTACGGGAAAAGATCGAAGACAATCCAAGTTCACCAACGATTTTAGTTACCAGACGTGGAGTAGGATATTACGTTAAAAACCCATCATATGAATAAGGATCAAAGTCACTAGTGATAGTGGCTTTTTTTGCAATTAGGACCAATGAAGAAAATAAAAAGTGTACTAAATTCTATTAATTTTAAAATCGCAATCATTTTTATGTTGCTACTACTAGCAACGATTGAAGTCGTTGGAGCTTCTTTTACTAGACAACTTGAACAAAACTCAATTCAAAATTTTGAGTCTTCAATTCAAGTCCCAAACATTATTACTAACCAAATTGCCAGTCAATTGAGTAGGGCAAACAGTAAGAGTGCTAATCAGCAGCTAAGCCAGATTATTTCAAACTATAATCTCGGCGATATTAGTCAATTAATGGTAGTAGATAATAAGGGCGTGATCCGAGCTGTTTCAAATGTTAATGATCAGAATCGAATTGGCCAGCGGACTAGTAATGCGGATATAAAAAGCGTGCTTTCAAATGGAAAACAAGTTTCTAAGGTAATCAATGACAATGGAAACTATATGGTGCAAATTTCACCATTAACATCTGCTAATGGAACTAATACGCCTGTGGGAGCTATTTATGTAAGAGCAAGTTTACAGGGTGTATTCAATAATTTACGGCAAGTTTCTATTTACTTTTTGATTGCCTCATTAATTGCGGCTGTTTTAGGTGCAGTAGTTGCCTTGGTAATTTCCCGGGCCATAACTCGGCCGATTGAAGAAATGCGTAAGCAAGCTTTGCGGGTCGCAAATGGAGATTATTCGGGACACGTCCGGGTTTATGCGCAAGATGAGTTAGGGCAATTAGCTGAAGCATTTAACACTTTGTCGGTACGAATTGAGAGAACTCAAGAGATTTCTGATAGTGAGCGAAGACGGTTAGATAATGTTTTGACCCATATGACAGATGGGTTATTGCGACTGATCGTCACGGAAATATTACTATCATTAATGAAACTGCCTTAGACTTTTTAGGCAAAACTGAAAAAGATGTTATTGGAAAACCGATTACTAATTTGCTTGGCTTAAAAGATGTTACAATTCAAGATCTCTTAAGTACGCAACAAGAATTAGTTGTGCGCGTAAATGACAATACAAGAGATGAAATGATTTTACATGCTAACTTTTCTTTAATTCAGCGTGTAACTGGCTTTGTTTCAGGTCTAGTTTGTGTTTTGCATGATATTACGCAACAGCAAAAAAATGAACGGGAACAACAGCAATTTGTGTCTAACGTTTCACATGAACTTAGAACCCCATTAACAAGCTTAAGGGCATATGTTGAAGCCTTAAATGATGGGGCATGGAAGGATCCAAATATTGCACCTCAGTTTTTACATGTTATCCAAGATGAAACTGAGCGAATGATTAGGATGATTAATGATCTCCTTAGCTTATCAAGAATGGATCGTGGTGTAGCCAAAATGGACTTAGAGTGGGTTAACTTAAATGATTTTGTTAACCACGTTCTAAACCGTTTTGATATGATGCTGAAATCTGATACAGATAAAACGCATAAAAAGAAGTATTCAATCAAGCGTGAATTTCCTCATCAAGCTTTATGGGTAGAAATTGATACTGATAAGATGATGCAAGTAATCGATAATATTATGAACAATGCGATTAAGTATTCACCTGATGGGGGCGTTATAACAGTTCGCCTTCTTCAAGCTCAAAAGCATGTCATCTTAAGTATTTCTGACCAAGGATTGGGAATTCCAAGAAAAGACTTAAATAAGATTTTCGATAGATTTTATCGTGTTGACAAGGCTCGTTCTCGTAAGCAAGGTGGAACTGGACTAGGATTAGCTATTTCTAAAGAAATAGTAGAAGCACACCATGGCCGGATTTGGGCAGATAGTGCTGAAGGTTCCGGATCAACTTTCTACATTTCTTTGCCATATGAAGCAATTAGTGAGGAAGGAGAAAACTGGGATGAGGTTTAAAGATAAAGTTTCTAGAGTGGCACTGCGTGTTAGCTTAATTGCAATGGTTGTCTTATCAATTATTCTATCGGCTGTCATTTGGGGATCAGATGCTCGATTTTCTAGAATTGAAGAAACATCTAATCAAACGCAAACTAAGGATCTAGGTCAACGTTCTTTAAGAGACATCTATCTACCAACGCAAACTTTTTATTTTAAAAATAAAAAGATGTATCAAGTCTATGATACAAAGAACAATTTACCTTTGGAGTTTTCTAAATTAACTCAGTCTTTAAGACCTCTCTTGCCAATCCGAATCTGGTCTAGTCAAACTAAGTATGAAAAAATGTTGAGAAATCCAAACTATATTCAGCTAACATACCCAGATCAGATAACGATCTCATTATTTTTAACTAATGTAAGAAAAAATGATAGTCGGGAATTTAATCGCATTTTTGTCTCAACGACTTCTAGCGACTACATCCATCTAGGTAATGATGAGAACCATACACTCTATTGCATTCGTTTAAACGATGTCTCATTTAAGACCCTAATTGAGCATATTAGAAACGCTCAAACTCAAATGCCAGTCACTCTTGAAAAGGTGCATGATGACTATTTACCTTTCTATGAAAAAAATCTAAGCTTACCAGTATATAGCTACTTAACTAATGAGGAATCTGATTCATATTTTGTTTATCGTTTGTTAGGATCAAATAATCCTACCCAGCATAGTAATGGCGATACGATTACATACTCTAATGGAGTATATGAGCGTTTAATTGCTGCTAAACATACTCATAATTATGAATATATTGATTATCAACAAGATCAAATTCCTAAGACAATTAGTCGTAAATTAAATGATAGTTTATATTTCGTACGAAAGATTGGTTTATCAGAACCAGATTTAAGATTCTTTGATGCGGATGATAATACAGTTATTTATCAAAATTATGTCGAAGAATATCCAATCTTTTTACCAGGAAAATATAAGATGCGAGCACAGGTGAAATTTGCATCTAATGGGATGACGATTAACTTCAACAGTTTAGACTTACAGATTCCAATCCCAACTAATGGGGAAAAGAAAACTTTAATTCCAACTACTGTAGCCATGGATGAGTTATACCAAAAGGGATATCACCGAAAAGATATCGAAAGAATTATTATTGGCTATACGGCTAAATCTTCTAACAGTAAAAATAAGAAACTAGTAGATTTAGAGCCTGCTTACTATGTAAAGATTAACAAGCAGTGGAAGACCTTAGATGAGTGGCTTAATACAAATAATCAGTTAGACAATGCAGGAAAGGAGGGACTAGTAGATGGACTTTAAAAGAATTGAATGGATATTTTTAATTGTATTTATCGGAATTAATATCTTTTTGGGAATTGAATTATGGCAAACGCCAACTCTCTTATCTGCTGGTTCTACTCCGACTCAGACTGATATTAAGAGCGAAACAAGTGCTGATCAGATTACTATTCCAAAGGTTAACGATAAACAAGAAGATGGATATTATTTGGCTGCCAAGACTGATAATTCTTGGATCAAAAAAGCTACTCAGCAGGTAAAGGGACAAGTAGAAAATAATTCAAGTGAAAATCTTATTTCTGTTCATTTAGATAAGCCAATTACTTTATCTAAAAATAAAAAAGAAGCCCTGAGACAAGTGATGCGTTTTAAGGATGACAGCCAAAATGTATATCAAGGTAAAAATTATACTTACCTTTCAGAATTATCTGAGGGGGACGATTATATTTTTAACCAAAAGACTAAATATGGAGAATTCTTTGCTGCAACAGCTCGGCTTCATATTATTGTAAAAGATAATCAAATTATTTCTTATTCACAAAGTTATGTTGATTACTTAAATCCTGTTCGTGAACGCCAAAATACAATTAGTTCAAAAGCAGCCGTAGACTCTTTATATACATACAGTGAATTACCAAATAATTCTAAAGTTATCTTGTTGAAGCAAGTTTATACTAAATTATTAACAGTTAAAGGAAATACCATTTATATTCCAACTTGGTTAGCAGCAATTGAAAATAATACTTCTAAGACAGTTACCTTGAAGCGGGTAAACGCATTTACAGGAACAATTATTCAAAATAATGTTACGACTGATGATTTTAAGGAGTGAAAAATGTGAAAGTATCAGTTTTATCAAGCGGATCAACAGGTAATTCTACTTTAATAGAAACTGAGCAACACAAAATTTTGATGGATGCAGGTTTATCTGGAAAAAAGACCAAGGACTTACTAGCTCAAGTCGGAGTTGATATTAAAGATATTGATATGATTTTCATTAGTCATGACCATACCGATCATTCAGGGGGCTTAGGAGTCTTAATGAGACGGTATCCACAAATTTCAGCTTATGCAAATTCAGGTACCTGGAATTATTTAATTGAAAGTAAGAAAATCGGTAACTTGCCTGTTGAACAGATCAATACTTTTGAATCTGGGGTAACGAAAACTTTTGGTGACTTAGATGTGACTAGTTTTGCTACTAGTCATGATGCAGCTGAACCCCAATATTATGTTTTTAGCAGTGGCGGTAAAAGATTTGCTTGTTTAACGGATACGGGATATGTTTCAAGCAATGTTAAAGGCAAAATTAAGGATGCAGATGGCTATTTAATGGAATTTAATTATGATGATATGATGCTTAGAAATGGACCGTATTCTTGGTCTTTAAAGCATCGAATTATGTCAGATGTGGGACATCTTTCAAATGATCAGGCAGCTGATACGCTACTTGATGTTGTTTCTCCAAAAACTAAAAACATCTTTTTGGCCCACCGTAGTCAACATAATAATACTCAGTATTTAGCTCATGAGACTGCACATGATTTATTGGTTGCAGGGGATGCAAATCTGCCCGCAGATGTTAAAATTATTGATACCAATCCACTAGAAGCCGGATCACTCACAGAAATATAATTTTTAGCAAATAATTTGACTTGAATTCATAAAAAATTCAAAATTTGTGATTAGGCTAGAGTGAATAGAAAAGGAGAATTTTTATGGCAGAAAATAATACTAAGAACTCTAATAAGCATAATGCTCTAATTAAAACTGGTATTGTAGGAGTGGTTGCAGGATTACTCGGTGGTGGAGTAGCTTATGCAGGTTTGTCTCAAATTAACGGACAGAATGCTCCACAAACAACTGTTGCGCCAACAGCTAAGGTTGAGAAGTCTAACAGTAAGAACAGCAGTCAGATGACTAATGCCTTTAATACGGTAAAGAATTCTGTTGTTTCTGTTGTAAACTTGAAGAGACAAAGTTCTTCTTCAACTAGTGATCCATTTGGTATTTTTGGGTCGGATAGTTCCAGCTCTTCAAAGAAGAATTCTAAATCAGATTTAGAAACTTACAGTGAAGGTTCTGGAGTTATTTACATGAAATCTAATGGTAAAGGCTACATTGTAACCAATAATCACGTGGTTTCTGGAAGTGATGAAATCCAAGTTATTTTAAGTGATGGTAAAAAGGTAACGGCTAAAAAAGTCGGAACTGATGCAGAAACAGACTTGGCTGTCTTAACTATTGATGGTAAATATGTTACTCAAACTGCCCAATTTGGTTCATCTAAGAACTTAGAGCCAGGTCAACAAGTAATTGCTGTTGGTTCTCCACTTGGGAGCGAATATGCAACTAGTGTAACTCAAGGTATTATTTCTGCTAAGAATAGAACAATAGATGTAACTAATTCATCTGGCCAAGTAACTAATCAGGCAACCGTTATTCAGACTGATGCAGCTATTAACCCCGGTAATTCAGGTGGTCCATTAGTTAATATGTCTGGCCAAGTAATTGGTATTAACTCAATGAAATTGTCTTCTTCTAGTGATGGGACTGCCGTTGAAGGAATGGGCTTTGCAATTCCTAGTGATGAAGTTGTTTCAATTATTAATCAATTGGTTAAGAATGGTAAAATTACGCGTCCTAAATTAGGCGTAAGAATTGTATCTGTTGATGAATTAACAGAATATGGCCGCAAGAAACTTGGTTTGCCTGACAGTGTTAAATCTGGTGTCTATGTCGCTAGTGTGACCAAGAATGGTAGTGCAGAGAAGGCTGGTATCAAGGCTCGTGATGTAATTACGAAGATTGATGGCAAAGATGTGGATAGCGTTGTTTCACTACATACAGCTCTTTATGCACATAAGATTGGCGATACAGTAACCCTTCAAGTGGTTAGAGATGGAAAATCACAAGATATCAAAGTTACCTTAAGTTAATTGAATATTATTAAATAGAGATAAAAAAGCTATGATTATACGATTTGTAAGCGGTAATCATAGCTTTTTCTTAATATTTAAAGTGTGAAACCTAATAAAGTTCGTATTTTAAAATTGTCAAGATCTTAGAATTATCGAATAGATTGTGGGAAAATGTGGAAAACTCTGTGGATTGTGCATAAGTTGGCAATAATAAAAATAAAAATGTGGAAAACTTGTGAATTGTGTGTAAATTAAGTCATGATTTTATAAAAGTTGAACGGCTGTTCAAGCCTAGTCTGTAAGGGATAGAGCGAAAAGTTTGGAAAATTAATCAAATTTATAAAAATGTGGAATAAATTTTGTAAAAAAGTTATCCACTTTTTTATAAACCACAATTTGTTGAGAGGTAATTGAGTAAACCACTAAATATAGTTTTTAGTAATCCACAGCCAGGGGAAAACTCATGTGGACGCTATGTCAATTAGGGGATAAAATAAAAAGCTAGATGTGTGAAAGGGATAAATTAGCATGAATATAAAAATTGTCTGTGTAGGGAAATTAAAGGAAAAGTATTTTAAAGACGGAATTGCAGAATATGTAAAGAGAATGAGTCGTTTTGCAAAAGTAAAAATAGTTCAAGTTCCAGATGAAAAAGCCCCCGAAAAACTAAGTCCTGCTGAAATGGAACAGGTCAAAGAAATCGAGGGAAAAAGAATTTTAGATAAGATAAAAGATAAAGAATATGTTTATGTAACTGCAATTAAGGGGAAAGAGCGAACTAGTGAGGCTTTTGCGAAAGAGTTATCTAATTTAACTACTTATGGGCATTCTGACATTACCTTTGTTATTGGAGGAAGTCTCGGTACAAGTGACGCAGTAAATAAGCGAGCAGATGACTTAATCAGTTTTGGTAAATTTACAATGCCTCATCAATTAATGCGCTTGGTTTTAATTGAACAAATTTACCGTGCATTTATGATTAATAGCGGCAGTCCATACCATAAATAATTATTTGAGAAGAAACAAGATTGGTTGAAGTAGTACTATGATGCTACTAAAAATAAGCCAGTCTTTTTTTGTTAAGGCGATCGGAACAATTACACTTCTTTCTTTGTCTTCACGATAGCCATGTGAAATCATTCCATCAGCTAAACTATTAGACCAAGAAATTGCGGCTAAAATTGCTTTAAAATATAAGGCCGGTGAGTAGAAAGATAAATGGTAGTGTCTCATATCCCCAACTAGGCGGATTCGATTCACTTCGGCATGAATTTTGGGAATAACATTAAAGGCAGCTAGAGTTCCATAAGCAAACTTACTAGGTAATTTAAAATTTTGTTCTAGTGAACGAGCTAGAGCAAGAAAAGAAGTCGTTTCAGTGAAAGCAGCTCCTAAAAAGACATAGGCGTAAATTCTCGTAAATAAGACACAAGCTTGATAAAGACTGCGACTAGGAGTGAAGTAGTAAATTGTAATAAAAACTACGGAAGCCGCAAATAAAGGAATGATAAATAATAAAAATAGCTTCTTAAGATTAATGTGCTTAAACAGAAGATAGATAAGACAAGCCCCGATAATAATGAGGTTTGCTCCTAAATTAGGCACAAGTGATATTTCCAGAGAAATAATTAAGATTAAAAATAATTTTAGTCCGGGATTCATTTTATTTACCCCTATTTAGCGTAGAAAAGTTGTTGGTCTTTTAAAACAAGATGATAGTCACATAGATTTTGAATCTGATCGAGCTGGTGACTAATTACGATTAAGCTATGGTTTTCATCTAAGAAGTAGTTCTTTAGTAAAAAAATGACTTCTGAGACGCTTTTTTGATCTAAACTACTAAATGGTTCATCTAGTAATAAAACGTCCGGATAGGCCATTAACATGACGAGAATTTGAAGCTTCCTTTTTTGACCACCAGAGAGAGAATAAACGACTTGTTCATCCATATTTTCTAAATTAAGTTTAGTTAGGATAGACTGAAGTTTAGACTCATTTAGAGAAGGATTTTGATTGTATTTTAAGCTAAAATCTAATTCTTCTTTTACCGTAACATTTAAGAATTGGTCGTCTGGATTTTGAAAAATTTGTCCTACTTTTGACAAATAAGGGCGGCGACGCCATTTTTTAACCTCTTTATCTTTAAAGAGTAGTTCTCCCTGATAAGTAATAACCTTGCTTAAGGCCTTAAATAAAGAAGTTTTACCACTACCATTCTCTCCAGTTAAGAGGGTTGCTTTCCCAGAATAGATTTTTAAATTAGTTGAAGAAAGTAACTCTTTTTCTGGAAATGATAGTGAAAAAGAATTAAAAGAATATACTGATTCTTGCTTTGTATGAGGAAGAGAAAAATTGGTTACTACTTCTTCTTGAGAAGGTAGAGGAGTAGTTTGAATTCTTTGATTTTTGATAGCAAAAATTTTGGGATCGATTTTTTCATAATTAGCAAAGTTATGATCACTAATCAAAATCGTTTTACCTTCTTGATGGAGTGAATCTAAGCAGTTAAGCAGAAAATTTCGATTATGAGAGTCGCAATTAGCAAATGGCTCATCTAATAAGAAGAGGTCACTTTGCATTGCAATTAAGACGGCTAAGGCTACACGCTGCTTTTCACCGCCTGAGAGATGAAGGAAGGGACGGTCTAACAAATGCGAAATATTTGTTTTATGGCTAACATCATCGATAATCTTTTGAGCAGTAACTCGATCAATTAGTTTATTTTCTAAAGCAAAAATTAACTCTTCTCTTGGTGTTGCCATGGTGAATTGACGATTAGGGTCTTGAAAGACCATACCCCAATTAGTAAATGGCTGATTTAAAGAGCCAGTAGTAATTTTGCTGTTAGAAGTAGGTTCAAGACCAGCAACTAATTTTAAAAGGGTAGATTTTCCGCTGCCACTTGGACCCGTTAATAAGATAAAGTCGCCTTGGTTAATAGTAAAATCTAAATTCTTAAAAATTAATTTGTCTTGGTATTGAAAAGAGAGTTGGTTAATTTTGATTTGTTTGGATGACATGAGCTTTTTCTAAAAGATTTACGATTAATTTTACTAATACACAGGTAAATAAGAGCATGGAGATCCAGCGAACTACAAAGTAGAGAATCATATTAAAGGTTGAAAAATAGCTATAGCCATTTTTTATGAAATCGTACAAATAAGTGATAATGGTTGTGGTCGTAGCAGATAAGAAAAGCGTAAACCAATCATATCGACGGTAGCTAGTAAAGGTAAAACCTAATTCACTACCTAGACCTTGAACGGCACCAGAAATTAAATTAACAGCTCCCCACTGTTCCCCAGCAATCAATTCAACGCAGGAGCCTAAGAATTCTCCTAAGAAAGCAGAGCCAGGGATGCGAACAAGAAAGCCTGCTAATGGTCCTGCCATACACCAAATTCCCATCATAATGTCATTAGCTAACATCCCATAGCCGATTGGAGTAAGGAGAGCTGTTAGGGCGTTATAGAGGCCGTCACTAGCTAAATAAATAAAACCAAAAATAATAGCAATTAAGGCAATTAAGATGATATCTCTTACATGTAATTTTTTCATTTTTTCCTCCAAAAATAAAAAGCCACCTCAAAGAGGTGACTTAAATAAAAGTCTAAAAATAGTCATTTTCCCTACGCTGATATTAATCAAACAGGTTCAATGGGTATATTCTCAGCCCGATAGGCACCCCAGATGTATTTACAGTTTAAGCTTACGCTTAATAAGACTAAAAGACAATTAAAAATAATAAAAAGGTTATAATTAAAACAGAATAGAATCAAAGGGGACTGATTGAGATGGCAACAGCGACATTAAAAAATTATTTATTAAGTTTAATGCAAAATAATCAAGCTAGTGAAGTAGAGCTTCGAACACAGAATTTTTTGTCCTACCATCTTTATTTAGAGGGGATGCATTATGACTTTATTGAATATCAGTCCGGAAGTAGTCAATTAATATATTGCCTTGCAGGTAAATGTGAAGTACAGGTAGGGAAGCAGTCTTTTTCTTTAACAAGTGGAAACATCTTATTAATTGAAAAAGATAGCGCGTATGCGATCAAGCTTAGTGACAAGAATACAGTAATTATAAAATTTAAGCTGACCAGCAATTTTTCATGGGAAGAGCAAATAGAAAACGTAACAATTGATACTCCCACTGAGGAGAAACTAAGTACCCTATTTTTAAAGAATTTATCTCAGGATAAAGCCTTTTTGTTCACGACTACCTCAGTGATGTGGAGTAGCCAAAATATCAGAGAGATAGTGCAAGATGATCTTAATCATGCGGCATTTAATAGCACAATTGGATTAGAGTTACTTAAAGTAGTGATTTTGCGCAATTTACGTGAGCAGAACTTTAAATTGAGTGAAAGAAGAGAAAATAGCTTTAAGGATGAGACACTAGATCAGTATATCGACCAACACTATAATGACATTACTCTAGCAGAAGCGGCTAAATATTTTGGTTTTAATCGAAATTACTTCTCTACAATGGTAAAAGAAAAAACTGGTAAGAGTTTTGTGGAACATGTTGACGATCGGAGAATGAGAGAGGCTAGAAGATTACTCGCTAAGCCAAATGTATCGTTAAAAGAAATAATCGAAACTATTGGTTATTCAAGTAAGTCATTTTTCTATAAAAAATTTAAGCATTATTATGGAATGACACCAGCAGAAATGAGAAAGAGATTATTTAGAGAAGCGCATATTAATTTGAAATAGGTATGTAAAAAGGGATGCAATTGCATCCCTTTTATTACATATTTTTTAATCTCTTAATTCGATCCGCAGTAGATGGGTGAGTATCAAAGAGTGAGCTTAACCCACGATTATGAAGTGGATTTTCAATGTAGAGCCCAGCACTTGATGGATCTGGATCTTTCATTGGCTCACTGTTAGAAATCTTCTCTAAAGCTGAAATTAGGCCTTGTGGATTCCTAGTAAGTTCTACTGAGCCCGCATCAGCCAGATATTCTCGATTACGAGACAGAGCCATTTGGGCAAGTCCTGCAGCAAGTGGTCCTAAAATTAGGGTAAAAACAATTGCTACTACCTTAAAAATTGCTTCTAAAGGACTTGAGTCTCGGTCATCGCGGTCTGAATTGCCGCCCCACCACCAAATGCGAGAGGCGAAGTTAGAAATAAAAGAAATTACTGCTGCTAGTGCAACTCCAATAGTTGAAACTAAGATATCATAATTTCTAATATGAGAAATTTCATGACCTAAAACGCCATCTAACTCACTTCTATTTAATCGTTCTCGTAAGCCAGTTGTAACGGCAACATAACTATGCTTAGGATCTCGTCCAGTCGCAAAAGCATTCGGGCTTGGATCATTGATAATAAAAACTCTTGGCATCGGAACTTGTCCAGCCAGAGCCATATCTTCAACAATGTGCCAAAGTTCTGGATCGTCTTCTTCATGAATCTCTCGGCCGTGATTCATGCTCATCACTAGGTTTCCAGGATTTTGAAGAACAATAAAAAGATAAATTAAACTACCAATAAGAGCAATGGCGATTCCGGAAAAAGGTTCGCCATTAATTAAGTATCCTAACCCACCACCAACAAGAGCTAGAATAATAACGAATATAACAAGCAAAAATGCTGTTTTACGCTTATTGCGTGCTATTTGTTGATAGAGCATTAATTAACCTAAAATTTGACTTGAGGAACGGCCTTTTCTTCAGTTGGTGTTTGAAGATAGTCCATTTTCTTAAAGCCATGCATCTTAGCTACTAAGTTAGATGGGAAAGTTAGTAACTTCTCATTAAACATAGCAACTGTTGAGTTATAAAGTTGACGTGAGTAGGCAATCTTATTTTCAGTATTAGTAAGTTCTTCTTGAAGTGCTAAGAAGTTTTGGTTTGCTTTTAAGTCAGGATAATTTTCAGCTAAAGCAAAAATACTCTTCAACGAATCAGTAATTTGATTAGAAAGTTTATTAGCTTCTTCGTGATCAGAAGCTGGAAGATTTACTAATTGGTTTCTTAATGAAACTACTTTTTCTAAAGTGCCACTTTCGTGCTTAGCATAACCCTTAACTGTTTCAACTAAGTTAGGGATTAAGTCATTACGACGCTTTAATTGAACATCAATTTGACTCCAGGCTTCATCAGCATGAACCTTAGCCTTTTGTAAGCCGTTATAGATGCCAATATAAATAGCTACCAATAAAATTAAAATAATGATAATAATCCAGGTTAAACCCATAAACTGAATCCTTTCTCTATATCATAAATATTAAGCTAAAAAGGTTAGGAATATTGTACCAAATAACAGAAAATTAAGACATAAAAAAAGCACAGTTTTGTGCTTTTTTAGATATCTAAATAACAAAGTCTAGGACGATCCATCCAAGGATTGTCAAAATAATTAAACCGCCAAATTCGAGGACTGAAAATATCCAGAAGAATTTGCGCTTTGATACTGTTCCGTTTTCAACGAAACTTTTGAAAACAAGCATGTTAGCCATTGATCCAACAAGTGAACCAAATCCTCCAATATTTGAACCTAAGAATAGTGCTTCAGCATAATTGGTAAATTTACCAATTAAGATGGTTGAAGGAACATTAGAAATAAATTGACTTGAAATAATTGAAGTTAAGAAGACAGAATGTTCAGAGAACATAGTCTTGGAAATAAGCGTAACGATAAATGGTATCTGCTGGATATCACTAATAAAAATAAAGAAGCATGTGAAAGTTAAGAGCAAAGCATAATCTACATGTAACATAATTGAAGGATTAATAATAAGAGCCAAAATTACAGCAACAATTGCTGGAACATATGCTGGAACAATATTAAAAACACCAAAGAAGAAGAAAATTGAAACAGCAATAGTCAAAACCATTGGTCTGACACTAATCCTAATATCCTCTAAAGGAACTGTAGGAATAGGTTTATCTTTAACAAAAAAGATGAATAATAAAACGATAATTAAACTGACCAGCAATAATGGAAGTGACCAGCTAAAAAATTTAAGTGGTGAAACGTTATAGCGATTAACTACAAAAATATTGTGAGGATTACCCCATGGAGTAAAAGCGGCTCCAATATTTGCTCCCATCCCGATTAAAGTAACAGGTAGAATTTCAGGTAAATTGTGACGTTTAGCAATTGTTAAATATAATGGTATAAGAGTTAAAACGGTTATATCATTAGTTAAAAACATTGCAGATACAATTGATAAGATTGTAAAAATTGCAGTTAGTCTTCTTGTACTTCTAGCGCTAGCTGTGAGCTTATAAGCTAATACATCCAAAACGTGTAAGTAAGAAAAAATTTGGATAATAGTCAGCATCGCTAAAATTGAGTATAGTGTGTGGAAGTTAATATCTTCAATCCTTGGGCGGGCGAAGAATAAGCTTATGATCGTTATGACAACCGTAATTTGTAAAATACGGTCTTTAGCAATATTTTTGATGACGGTCATTAATGTCCCCTCTTAAAATTAAATCAACACTACTATTTTGAACTCTTTAGCGTAAGTTCGCAACGCTTTTTTCAGATTATACTTTCCTATTAATATCATTTTGAGCATTTTATTAGGGAAAGAAGAGAGAAAACTGCTATATTTAAGTTAGTAGATAACATAGGAGGAATAGACTATGCTTGATTCAAAAAATATTGAACTAAAAATAAAAGATGGTGCTAGAGAAGTTTTAGAAAAGAAGATTAAACCGGGACAAGTTGTCTTGTTAGCCTTAAATGATGGCTCAAACGGCTACTCTAAATTAGGCGGAACTTGTACGATTGGTGCTAATTTTCAGCTTGTTTTATTAGATCATAAGGATCCTGCCTTTCCTATTAAAGTTAAAAATAATATGGATTTAGATATGTATGCATCTGATAAAGAATTAGCATTTTTAGATGATGGATTAGTTCTTAACGCGCGTAATGCTGTCTTATCCCTATCTTCAAATGAAGGGATTATTGATGGCGGAGTCACAATTTCTGAATTTAAGGGTGAAAAATTATCTGCAGATGAGATGAAAAAATTAGGTGGAAAAATCTGCTAGGTATTGAAGTGACGTGCTTCTTCGTGGTATGATAATAAAAGATTTTCGAAAATTTTATTTGAGAGGAAGTATAGATCTATGCGTAAAGGTGAAAACTACAACACTGGTGTTACACCAAACTTAAGACCTAAGAACAAGAAGAATTCTAAGGCTCGTGTTAAGAGAGCTGCTGAAGTAGTTGCTTTCTTAAACAAAGCTGCTAAAGACGAAAACAAGTAATTAAATTTACTACTCAATAAAAGGAGAGACGCTGTTTAGCGTCTCTCCTTTTTTGTATCGAAAGTTATATAAATCGAAATTAATATAATAACATTTTGTTGTATTTGAAATTATATTACTATATAAATTGTCTTATAGAAGACAAAGTAATAAAGCATAGGATATAAGTTTTAAAATGAATAACATTTCGATAAAAGGGCTAGAATTAAAAGCAATTTTTGCCCTTATTTTGCCGTCTCTTTTTTTAGGAGTAGCAGATAATTTTTCAGATAATGTTTTTTGGGGAGTTGCGATGCTTCTGGTATTAGGTGCATTTGTTGGTCTAATTTTGCCAAATATTGTTAGTACATGGCTTATTTTAATTTTAACGGCATTGGGAATCAGTGGCTTAACCCTTGGCTATGTAAGATTAGATATTTATGCTAAGGCCATATTATTGCTCTCGTTTCCAATAGAAGCCTATCTAGCGAGTCAGTTGAGAGAATGCATTTTTAAATGGAGTATCTATAAGAAAAATGAAGCTAGTGTTTATCGCTATATTACCCACTACGATCAAAATGTAAAACTCCAAACGACTTATAATGCACAAAAGCTTTACCAAAAGATAAGCAGAATTTTAAGAGAAAAAAGTTATTTACCTTTGTGGGATGACTTTACCATCATTAAATGGGAGCATGAACAACAGTTTGCTCAGTTTAATTTAGAAGAGCATAGTCAGATTTTAAAACAAATAGCTAAGGTACTTAAAAAGAGTAGATTAGTTGATGAAAATTTATATTACCTGGGAAATGGTGAATTTTTAATTATTTCTAATACCATTGCACCTGGAACTTTGATGGTTTTGAATGATGAATTAAAAGACAAGCTTAGAGCTTTAAAATATGAAGACTATCATCCGGCCTTTAAAATGGTTACTCAGCATATTGTTGAGAAAGATTTGAAACTCTACCCGGATCTTGATGCAATTCTTAAACATTTAAAACGAAAGCTTGAAACAGATTTAGTGGTTGAATATTTAAAGGGAGTAGAATCATGATAGACGTTTTCTTTATCTTAGCGATTTTAGTTACATTAATATTTTTAATTGCATTTTTTGTTATGATTCATAGTCTTTGGACCATTTATCATCAAACTGAACATACAGTCCTTCATTTAGGAAAGCATCATCATGTTAAATAATATTTTAGCATTTTCAACTTTAGTATCTATTTGGTTTTCTCTTTTGGCATCACTAGTAACGCTTTATGGTGCAATTCGTTTTTGGATTAGACATAGTAAAAAAATTGTTTATATTACTCCTCTAAAACGCTACCCTACAATTACGATTGTAGTGCCGGCCCATAATGAAGAGCTTGTAATTGCTAAAACAACAAAAGGAATCCTTGATTTAAACTACCCGGTTTCAAAAATAGAAGTACTTTTATATGCCGATAACTGTCAAGATAAGACAGCTGTTGAGATGCAGAAGGCAGTTGATATGCCTGAATATAAGTATCGAAACGTACAAATTATTGAAAGACAGGGTTCTGGAGGAAAGGCTGGGGTTTTGAATGATGCCTTAGAAATAGCTCAAGGCGAATATATCTGTGTCTATGATGCAGATGCATTACCAGAACAAAATGCCTTATATTTTTTGGTTAAAAAAGTTTTAGAGAACCCAAGTCGCTACATGGCTACCTTTGGAAGAAATAAAACACGCAATGCAAGGCAAAATTTTTTAACTAGATGTATCAATCAAGAAGTAATTGTTTCTCAACGTATTCAACATGTTGGGGTTTGGAATTTATTTAAAATTGGACGAATTCCAGGAACAAATTTCATCATTAATACCGAGTATGTAAGAAGTATTGGTGGTTGGCAACAGGGCGCTTTAACTGAAGATACAGAGATTTCTTTTCGGATTATGAAAGATGGATACTTGATTGCTTTGGCTTATAATTCAGAAGCATTTGAACAGGAACCCGAGCAATTACGTGATTATTATTATCAACGATTGCGCTGGGCAAAAGGAAACTATCAAGTTGTGATAAATAATTTTAAGCATTTATTTGATAGGAGTAATTGGCGGGTTAAATTAGAAACATTTTATCTAACTTGTATTTTCTTTTGGTTTAACTTAGCAGTTGTTCTTTCCGATATTATCTTCTTCGTAGATTTAGGATGTGTAGTGATAAGATTTTTCAATCCTAAGATGCCAATTATTTTTGCAATGGATTCTAACCTCTTACTGATGCAACTTTTATTAATTAATTGGTTATTGATGATTCTTTTATATGTAACTCAAATCAATTTGGCCTTAGCTACACAGTATGGACAAGCCACTAGTGATCAAATTTGGTTAGCATTGGGGTCGTATTTTACCTATTCACAATTGTTTATTGCTATTTCCATCCAAGCAGTTTGTTCAGTGATCGGAGATAAAATTTTTAAGCGCGATGGGAGTAAATGGGTAAAAACAAAGAGATTTGCAGATTAGGGATAGGGCATGAGAGTTAAAAATTTAATCTTGATTTTAGGTGTGATAGTAGCTTATTTAGGAATTATCGGATATGTAAGGATGAGCAATGATCGCACAATAGAAAAAAGATATTATCAAGTTTGGCGAGAAGACTATATAAAAAATCAAAGTGAAAGTGAGCAGTATGTTAACGCAGCTGGAAAAAATAAGACACCTTTTGCCTTGTCTGAAGCACAGGGATATGGAATGTTACTAGCTGTGAAGGCTGGAGAAAAGCACTTAGGAAGCCAAACTGATTTTCAAAAGTTGGATAATTATTATTTAAAGCATCAATTGTCTAATTCGAACTTAATGAGCTGGAGACAAGAAAATAAAAAGGGAAGTTTACAGGATAATCCAGTGAGCGCAAGTGACGGCGACATGATGATTGCACAAGCATTGCTTGAAGCCAATAAAGTTTGGCCAGGGCATGGATATAAAGCACAAGCGCTTAAACTAATTAGTGATATCAAAAAGTTAGAAAGTAATCGTTCGGCTAAAATAATTACTGTAGGAAATTGGGCAAATAAAAAATCACATTTTTATAATGTAATGAGAACATCTGATGTAATGCCACAAGCATTTGAAGAATTTTATCAAGCAACTGGAGATCGGAGTTGGTTAAAAGTAAAATCACAGATGCTGACTTATTTACAGCAGCTTAGTAGCCAACATAAAACAGGACTAGTTCCTGATTTTGCCTGGATTTCAAAGCAAAATCAGGCGTCTCCTGCTAAGGCTAATGATGTAGCAACCAAAGATGATGGTAATTACAGCGCTAATGCTTGCCGAGTTCCGATGCTTTTAGCAGCAAGTGATGATAAAGAAGCAAATAATATTGTAAAGAAAATGTTGAGCTTCTTTAAGCAAAATGAAGAAACATCAAGTGGATTTACCTTGAGTGGAAAACCGTTGTATCAGTATGAATCGGCAAGCTTTAGTGCGCCGATCTTAGTAGCTGCAAGTAAGTATCAAAATGAAGGATATGGTACTTTGGTAGAACATGAAAAATATATTTTTTCAAAACCGCTTCCTGTTAATAATTACTACGATGCGACACTAATTGTTTTAGCTGCTTTAAATACAAATGAGTTGACGGGATTAGAGAAATAGAGAAAGATTAAGGTGTTAAATCTTTCTCTATTTTTGATTTGCAAGAGTAGAGTGGTTTTGCTATGATAGTAGAAATTTTAGACATTTTTATATTTCTGGAAGGGGTAAGTTTTTATGGGATTAAATGCGTACATTCAAGGTTTTAATAGTTTAGAGTCGATCGACCGTGCACCAGGATATTTTAAATATCAACACCATTCTGTAGCTGATCATAGCTTTAGAACAGCAGAACTTGCTCAAATGATGGGAGATATCGAAGAGGTCATTGGTAAGCAAAAAGTAAATTGGAAAGCTCTTTATGAAAAGAGCCTTAACCATGATTATACTGAGCGTTTTATTGGTGATATCAAGACTCCAGTTAAGTATGCAACTCCGCAATTACGTAAGATGATTGGGGATGTTGAAGAAACCATGACTGCTAAATTTATTAAGGATGAAATTCCAAAAGAATTTCAAAAAATTTATACAAAACGCCTATCTGAAGGAAAAGATGATACTTTAGAGGGTAAGATCTTATCTATTTGTGATAAGTTGGATTTACTTTATGAAGCTTATGGTGAAATTGAATTAGGAAATCCAAATCCTGTGTTCATGCAGATGTTTAAAGAAAGTCTTGAAACTATTAAAAAGTTTGATGATTTAACTTGTGTTCAATACTTTATTAAGAAAATTTTGCCAGATTTATTTAAGGGCGATTTTGCCGGTAAAGATAAAATGCAAAGAATTGCATTTAGTATTTTGTTAATGGGGGAAGAATAGGTTGAAATTACAGTGTGCATCCTGTGGTTTACGACTTGATAGTCTTCATTTTAAGCAAGAAGGGTTAATGAACCCTAAGTTGACAAGTATTTGTGATATTTGTTTAACAAGAAATTTGGATGCAGAGAACTATGAAAATCCGGTAGTTGAAAGTATTTCCCAGGTGATGCTCTATAGCTTTGTAGGAAAGAAGAATAATGGTCAGATTAAGCCGGATTCTTTAAAGCACTATCTTGTAGACAATACTAATAGGCGACAGTATGAGTCGTTCATTCAAGATTATGATGGCAATGAAGTTGCTTTGCAACAAATTTCACGTCGTGAGTTTAATTTAGCAATTATTAAGAGTGAAGATAATGAAATAGACTATGTTCCTGAGAATAATGTTGATTTTGCAGTAAATATGAAAAAGATGGGGATTGAAGTTGATTTTTCTTTAAATGAAGTTGACTTTGTAGATCGGGAACGAATTCGGCATAAGTATAATTACCGCTGTCAGTATTGCGGCCGGCGTGGAACGAGTGTAGATCACAAAGATCCCGTTTCTTTATCACATGATAATTCTTTTGATAATTTGATTTTATCGTGTAGTGAATGCAATAAGATTAAATCGAACATGCCATATCAATTATTTGTTAAATTGAACGATCAATTAACTATCGTAAATAAAAAGCTAGTTAAGTATGAAGATGCTTTAGCTAATTTGAAGGAAGAGTTTCAAGCTGCTAAAAGAGACTTGGCTGGCAAGGTTCATTTAAAAGGAATTGTGAATGATCCAGAATTAAATGCAATTCGGAAGCAAAATAAAAAATTACAGGACGCGATTGATAGTTTGCAAAGTGACTATGGTGCCTTGCGTAATGAACGCAAAACATACTTTGATATTGGTTGGAAATTAGAAAAAGAGCGAGAAAATAGCGAAATTATTTAATTCTAATAAATACAAAAGGCTAGTATAACACTGATAGTGGAATACTAGTCTTTTTAGATGATTAAAGTATTTTTTTGAGAGCTTAATTAGTACTGTTAAGTTTGCGGTAGCCGAAGTAAAATTGAAGGCAAGCTAAAACTACGTTAAGCCAATTTAGCCATAAGAAACAATCAGCTAATCCACCGGAGTGAGCACCAGTACCGTAGTAAACCCAAAAACCAATAATCACTGCTGCTACATTAATCCAGGCAAAGGATTTTTGATATGATTGTTTGTTTAATACAAACCACATCCAAATAACATTTATAATAAACCAGATTACTAAAACCCAAAATACAAAATCAAACATTATGTATTTTCCTTTCTTTTACGTTTAATAAAGTCTCAATTAGTATATTGGGACCATTCGCTCTTTTCGGGAATAGTATGAATCCTAGGAACCATGATTTCAATAATTTGTACTTTGTTAAAAGAAAAGATACTAAAAATAAATAGGTAGATAACAATAGACTAATAAAAAGTCTGATAGTTCAATGTTTATAACAAAGAGTATCAGCCTTTTTATAATTTATAGGGGAAAAGCAAATTCTATATTATTTTGCTTAAAGTTCATTATTTCTGAAGTTACGTAGGAACTTCTTAGTCTTTTCTTCTTGTGGATCGTTAAAGATCTGTTGTGGTGTTCCTTGTTCGGTAATAACTCCATCACTCATGAAGACAACTTGATCAGATACATCACGAGCGAATCCCATTTCGTGAGTAACAATCACCATTGTTAGTCCAGTCTTAGCTAGTAATTGCATGGTATTAAGTACTTCACCAACCATTTCTGGGTCAAGGGCACTAGTAGGTTCATCAAAGAGCAGAACTTCTGGATCCATAGAAATTGCCCGAGCAATTGCTACACGTTGTTGTTGACCACCAGATAATTGTTGAGGTTTAGCAGTAAGAAATGGATCCATTCCAACTTTCTTCAAGTTTTCAATAGCAACTTTTTTAGCTTCTTCTTTGGAGCGACCAAGAACCATTTCTTGGCCAATCATACAGTTTTGAAGGACATTCTTGTTGTTAAACAAGTTGAATTGCTGAAATACCATTCCGACCTTAGAACGGAAGGTATTACGATTAAAATGAGGATCAAGAATGTTTTCTCCATGGAAGAGAATTTTTCCATTACTTGGTTCTTCAAGAAGATTAATACATCTTAGCATCGTTGATTTACCACCACCAGATGGACCAATAATGGTCATTACTTCTCCTTTATTAATATTAAAAGAAATATCTTTTAATACTGTATGATCACCATATTTCTTTTGTAAATGTTGTACTTGTAAAATGTTTTCTTCGTTATTATTGTTCATGTTCAAATCCAGTCTCCTTTGGATCTTCTACTTGTAATTGATTAGCCATTAAGTTGTAGTTCTTTGGACCTTCAAGCTTCTTTTCAATGAAATTAAAGATTCTAGTAATTGAGAATGTCAAGATTAAGTAGATCATTGAAATGATGAAGTAAGTTTGGAAGAATTCGAAGGTTTGACTGGCAACAGTTGTACCAACAAAGAACAATTCTGAAACTGAAATAATACTTAATACTGAAGTATCCTTAATGTTAACAATAAATTCATTAGTAATTGATGGTAAAGAGTTTCTAATTGCTTGAGGCAAAATAATATGCCACATTTGTTGAGAGTGGGTCATACCAAGAGCAGAAGCTGCTTCAAATTGTCCCTTAGGAGTTGCGTTAATACCACCGCGAATAACTTCAGCTAGGTAAGCACCTGTGTTAATTGAAACAATAACTAAGGCAGCGACGGTACGGTTTAAGTTAAGGTGCCATAATTGAGCAATTCCGTAGTAAATAACAGCTGCTTGAACCATCATAGGAGTTCCACGGAATACTTCGATATAAACTGCTAAAAGCCAGTTAACAATCTTTAAGCCCCATCTTTTACCAGTAGACTTAGGAGTTGGGATAGTTCTAACAATACCAACAAGTAAACCAATGAAGAAACCAGCAATAGTACCAACTAAGGCTAAAAGAAGAGTCATTCCAACACCGCCAAGGATCATTGAACCATAGCGACGCATAATTGACATAAACCAATTTTCCTTCTTACTACCACCTGCTTGAGGTTGTTCCTTAACAGCTTGGGCCATTAATTGGTCACGCTTTTTATTAGAAATACCCTTTAAGATACTGTTAACTTGATCTAATAATTCAGTGTTACCTTTCTTAACACCAATTGAGGTAATTGAGTCTTCGTAAGGAATGTGGAAACCTTGCATCTTGTTAAGGTTAACGGCAACAATGTTAGGGTTAACAGTCTTGTAACTTTGATATTCAATATCTTCAGCAACATAACCGTCAATAGTACCTGATTGTAAACTTTGACGCATAGCAGAAAAGCTTCTCATTGCAGGTTCACGCTTAGCACCATGTAATTGCTTGATTAAATCGTAGTGAAGAGTACCTTGTTGAGCAGTTAATTTAGCTCCCTTAAAGTCATTTAAGCCTTTTGCTTGAGCAAATTTTCCATCTTTATTGATAATTACTACGAAAGTACCTTTTCTATAAGGTTCAGAGAAATTGATAGCCTTTCTACGTTCAGCAGTAGGAGACATACCAGCGATAATTAAATCAATCTTTCCAGAAGTTAAGGCTGGTAATAATCCATCCCATTCAGTTTTTTCTACTACTACTTTACGATGAAGCTTTTTACCAATGATTTTTGCAATTTGGACATCATATCCGTTTGCATATTGCTTAGATCCATCAATTGGAACCGCACCATTTGCATCAGTTGTTTGAGTCCAATTGTATGGTGGATAGTTAGCTTCCATACCAATTTTTAGGGGTGCTTCTTTTTTAGCCGCTTCGGTTTGATTAGAATTAAAGCTAAAACCGATAACTAAACTTAAAATTAGGGCTAATAAAGCACCAAACCATCTTATTTTTGACTTCACTTTGAAATACCTCCAAAAATTATTTCAAATAAAGCCAATACAATAAAAGCGTAAATAAAAAGCCTCGTTGTTTGCCAAAAACAACGAGGCTTGAAAATCATCAGTAATTAAACCAAATCATATAGCGCTCCCTGGGGACGACCAGGACAGTATGTAAGATATTCTCTTACATCCCAACAAATTAACTTCACGAAAGAAAATTTATTTCGGCGGTAATCCTAAAATATACTCTCACTGTATTCGCGTACTCAAGTAGATTCTGTGATTATCGCAACCTCTATTGCATTGGGGATTTATTTAACTGATGAAAAGATTAAACGATTTTTAATCTTTTGTCAAATAAATCCATGATTTTTTTTGATATCTTTTTTCTTAATGTCTGAAACATAAGGATTACCGCTAACGATGAATCTTAATTTCTTCTGAGCCCACTCAGGATCTGATTGATTAATTCCTACTCTTGGAAGGGCAACAATTTCTTCTATTTCGCGTTTATGATCTATATCAATATCAAAAGGCGAATCGGCCAAATCAACCAAATCCCATTTACGACTAGTAATCCCTAAGGCTTGCATCATTTTTCCAGGTCCATTAGTCAAAAGTGGCCCCGTTTTACCGCTACGGTTTTTAATCATCGTGTCAATTCCTGTTAGAGGATCGATAGCTCTGATTAATACTCCTTGCGGTTCACCTTCTTCTTGACAAGAAACGTCAAAGAAAAAATATTGCCTTTGGGAATAAATATATAAACTGCCACCCGGCCGATATAAACCCTCATTTGCGGGACTACGTCTGCCGCCATAAGAATGAGCAGCTCGGTCTTTTACACCGACATAGGCTTCTGCTTCAACAATAGTACCAGATAGAATTTCTTCTCCATTATTGTAAGACAAGGTTCTACCTAGTAGGTCTTTACTGATTTCGCTTGTAGAACGATTAGTGAAAAATTCTGTGTAATTCATATTAATTTTTCTTTCTAAAAAAAGTTGTACACTGATAATTGAAGATAAATATTAGCAGCGAGTGAGGAATGTAACCATGAATGAAATAAAAGTAGTTAGAATATATGACCATGAGCAACCAGCTGGTTATCGAATTTTGGTAGATCGTTTGTGGCCTAGAGGAATGAGCAAGGTAAAGGCTCACTTAGATGAATGGGATAAAGAAATTGGGCCAACTAATGAATTGAGAAAATGGTTTAATCATGAAGACGATAAATATCCTGAATTCAAGTCTAAGTATATAGCGCAATTGAAAGCTAATCCAGCAACACCAGCTTTTATTAAAAATGTAAAAGAAAAACTAGTCAAAGAAAATGTTCTTTTCTTATATGGAGCTAAAAATAAAAAGTACAACCAAGCAGTTGTACTTAAGGAATTTATTGATAAGCAATTAAGTTAAGGCATTTTCTTACCGTGTACATTTTGTCGTACATAGTGAAAAATAATTGTTAAAATAACCGTGCCAAATACAATACCAGCAAAGATTGCATCAGGTAATTTAAAGTTTAACGGTGGCAGTGAAATAAGCAGTTTAATCGCAATAATTGAGATTAAGACATAGGCCATAGTCTGAAGCTCTGGAATAATTTCCATTAGCTTAATAATAATTTCGGCTACGCCACGCATGCATAAAATTCCAATCATTCCACCAACTAGAACTACTACTGGGTTATTTGACATGGCTAAGGCAGCTAAAACCGAATCAATTGAGAAAACAATATCCATTGACTCAATTGAGATTACAGTTCTCCAAAATAAGGAAAGATGGTGCTTTCTTTTTTTGGAGTTCTTTTTCTTATGATTTTCTTTTTTAGCCTCTTCTTTTTTAGCAACTAGCTCAGGGTGGCGAACGTCATAAAAGTATTTGTAAACTAGGTAAAGTAAATATAGGCCTCCTAATAACTTGATTTCCCAGAAGTTAATTAAGTAAGTACCAATTCCAATTACAATGAAACGAAATAAATAGGCTCCCCATAAACCATAAACTAGAGATTTTCTTTGTTCATCTTTAGTGGGTAATACTTGTGTTTGAGCTGCTAGGACAACGGCATTATCAACGGAAAGTAAACATTCCATCAAAATTAGGGTAAGAATCATCATCCAATCTTGACCGCTAGTTAAGACGTGTGCCCAATTATTAGCGTCAAAAAAAGGTTGATAAAGTTTAATTAGCTGCATTTAAATAGCCTTCTTCGAGATTTATTAAACGTTGTTTTTCTTTCTCTCCCATTCTATAACTTCCTACCTTATCTGGAGCTAAAACTACACGATGACTTGGGATGAAAATTAAAGATGGGTTTAGAGCTACTGCATGGGCAACTGATCGAACTGAAGTAGAACCATTGATGGAAGCTGCTAGGTCACGATAGGAAATAGTAGTCCCATATGGAATATTTTCAATCATTTTTACAACCTTATTTTGAAATGGTGTCCCAAAACTTGAATAATCAATTGGAACAGTAAAAGAATGGCGCTTCCCAGCAAAGTATTCTTTTAATTGTTGAACATAAGGAGCAAGTTTTTTTGAGTCTTGAATCAAAATATGATTAGGATAGAATCCCAAAATGGATGCTTCAATGTTACTATTCTTTGATCCAACAAATGCTAATCCCAAGTTGCTGATAACTAGTTCATAGATCCATGGTTTAATTTCAACAAAATCATAATAGAAAACTTTTGCTTGGGCAAGTGGCATTTAATCCTAACCTTTCTTTTAATTGATATATTAGCTGTACCTTATATTGTACAACAAAAAATAACATAAGGAGGAGGGAAACAAATTAAATAAAATGTTAGTTAAGATAATAGCGGTTATATATATAATTTGTCAAATACTTTTTCAGCATTCTCAATAATTGTTGAAACTTCTTTGGGAGCTGGTACAGGAGTATTATTAACTACCCAAATTTTTGCATTAGCTTGCCGATAGGCAAGAAGTTGAGCAAAAGGATAAACAACAAAACTTGTCCCTGTAATAATAACTACATCGCTATCATGAATGTTTTTAACAGATTTTGTAAGAACTTTTTCGTTAATTGGTTCACCGTATAAAACAATTCCCGGACGAACTATCCCTTGATCCTTTTCATGAAGGTATGATTTTTTATAGCTGTCATATGAAATTTTTTCATGACATTTAGTACAGTAGATATTATAAAGATCACCGTGAAATTCTATGACGTGTTTATTGCCAGCTTTTTTATCTAAACCATCTACATTTTGAGTAATTAAAGTTCCATTTTTATTGCAACTAGTAGCAATTTTTTGATGAATAATATTAGGTTTTGCATCTGGAAAATACATATTTTCCATTACGAAGTGATGAAATTTAGCTGGTTGATGAAAAAGAGTTTCTTCACTTAAAATTTGTTCTGGGCTTTCCGAAATCCCATTGTAAATTCCATTTTTTGAACGATAATCAGGGATATGCGACGGAGTTGAAACGCCTGCACCCGTTAAGTAGGTAATATGATGAGCTGCATTAAGATCAGCTTGAAGTGCAGCAATTTGCTTATCTACATCCATAATTAAAACCTCCTACTATTATTAATTTTCAGCTAAGTCAATTATAGAATGCTGAGAGAAAAAGTGGTATTTGTTATAATTAAAGTAAGATTTTTAACGTTAATAAATACTTTTAGAAGGAAAATTATGTCACTTTTATATATTTCTTTTGATATTTTGCTGATTGGCTATATTTTTTATAGCTGGTATTGGCAAGCAAACATTGATTATAAGGCCCGCTTTAGAAGTTCCTCAGTTATCTGGGCTCTAATTTTTTTACTAATCGGTTTTTATTTAGATTATTTTACTGATCCAACAGTTCTTATGAATGTTTTTATTGCTACATTTTTGCTAATGAGCATAATTGATGGTGTTAGTGGGCTAGCTAAGAAGCGTCTAGTTGTAAGTGGATATTTTAAGCGAACAGTTAAGTATAGCGACATTGCTCACGTTACATTAATTACAGTTCCCAATCCTAAAAAGCCAACTGTAATGGCAATCTTTCAAACTAATAATCGTCAGGCTTACTATCTTAGATTCTCACAGCAGGTTAGTGATGTGATTGTTAATATCAGAAAATATCTCGGCTCAAATGTTGGAATAGAAGTCCAATCAATGATGTAAAGTTAATAAAAAAGGGTAGATCTCTAAGTACTCATATTGCGAGTAGGGAGGATCTATCCTTTTTATTTTATAGAATGGGAGAAAGTAATCTAGAAAAAGCTTGTTTAAATCGAAGATAACGCGACCAGTTATCGGTAATTTCTAAAGTCAATTCTGTACATTTAGCTAAATCTTTTTCAAAAATATGATTTAATTCCCGGGTAATATTTTTATCGTAGAAGACTGCATCAGTCTCAAAGTTTAAGCTATATGACCTAAAGTCTTGATTCATTGATCCAGCTGCAGCGAAGCGATCATCAACCATGACGGTTTTTGCATGAATAAAACCATTATCATAAACATAGATCTTTATTCCCTCATGGAGCAGGTAATTTGCATACCACTGTGTAGCGCGGTAAATAAAGGGATGATCAGGCATTGAAGGAATCATGATACGCACGTCAACGCCTGAATGAGCCGCAATAACCCAAGTGGCAATCATTGGATCGTCTGGAACAAGATAGGGTGTTTGAATCCAGAGTGTTTTTCTAGCCATCATCATCATTCTAATCATGCCATTACGTAAATATGGCGTAGAAGTATCAGGACCATCTGAAACAATTTGAGTTGCAACATCATCTTCTGTTAGCTGATTTTCTTCAATTTTTGGAAATAGTTTTTCATTAAATGAAATTGTCTGATTTTTATCAGTAATTGAAGCATTCCAATCCATTACAAAACGCTCCTGCAACAGCAGGGACGCGGAGCCGACGATTCTAAGATGAGTATCACGCCAGTAGCCAAATTTTTTGTTTTTGCTGACATATTGGTCTCCGACATTAAAGCCGCCCGTCCAAGATATTCGCCCGTCTATAACGACAATTTTACGGTGAAGGTGATAATTCATCCGATACTTTTTAATCATGTTTTGAGCTGTGATAAAGGCTACAACTTCACCGCCCAAATCAGTTAAAGGTTTAAACCAAGTCTTTGAAGCTCCAGGAGAACCCCAAGGATCATAGATAAGTCTTACCTTAACACCTTCGCGAGCTTTTTTAATTAATAAATTAAGAAATTTATTACCTAAATCATCATTCATGAAGGAATAATATTCAACATTAACTGTTTCTTGAGCTTGTTCGATGTCTTTAAAAAGAGCTTCAAACTTCTTTTCGCCATCAGTATAAAAACTGATTTTGTTGTTTTTAGAAAGGGGGGAATCGTGCTTAAAGTTAAAGTAATCAATTAAAATTTTGGCTTCTTTAGAAGTATCTGTTGATCCAGTGGATTTAGGAACACGCGGGATCATCTTATTTACTTTATTTAAACCAATGTGTTTTTGATTGTTAATGGCAAAAAGATTTTCTTGTGATAATCCACGTCCAATAAAACCATATAAAATAAAGCCTAAAATTGGAAAAATTAGTAAAATAATTAACCATGCCCAAGAGGTAGCGACAGATCTTTTTCGGTGGAATACAACATAGAAGGCTAAGATTGTGTTGACAGCCCAAAGAAGTGCCCAAAATTCATTCGAAAAAATAAGTATTCCTCCCAACTAATTAATTATTATCGTTGTTATGGCCTCCAAAAATGAGTAGAAGTCTAAACAATTGTAACATGCTTGTTAAAACGGCTGCGACATATGTTAAAGCTGCTGCAAATAAGACTTTACGGGCCATTGGCATTTCTTGTGGGGATAAAATAGCCCCATTATTTAGCATCCGCAAAGCACGATGAGAAGCATTAAATTCAACCGGTAATGTTACTACTTGGAAAAGCAGAACTAAGGCAAAGCACCAAATACCAATTTTAATTAGGGTTTGGTTCATTCCTAATACTAATCCTAAAAGAATTAGTGGCATTGATAAATTGGAACCAAGAGAAACAATTGGCACTAAGGCAGAACGCATTCTCATTGGGGCATAATCACTAGCGTCTTGCAAGGCATGGCCAACTTCGTGCGCTGCAGCGCCAACCGCCGCAATTGAAGAGGAATTATAGACTGATTGTGAAAGACTTAGAACTTTATTGGTGGGATTGTAGTTATCAGTCAAGTTGCCGGCAACTTCACGAATTTCTACCTCGTATAGACCAGCTTGATCAAGAATATAACGGGCAGCGGCTTTACCAGTATAATTTCCTTGATTTCGAACTTGATCATAACGATTAAAAGTTGAATTAACATTCATTGAGGCCCAGCCTGAAATTGCTACACCTAGAATAATCATCCAAAAATATGGGTCGTAAAAAAAATGGCATATAGTACATAATTATTTTCTCTCTTTATAAAATTAATCACTTAACTTCAAAAATTTATTAATAATATTAATTACAAAAGGATTATCGTGTAAAACACTGTGCTCAGCCGCATCTCCCCGCACCTCTACTTCTTGGAAGGTGTGAGCAACAGGAGCAAGAATGTAGCGAATCGATTTAGCAGAAACAACAGAAATAAACCGATCCGTATTAGTTTCATCTAAAATATTTCCATAAATATTTAAAACTGAAATATTGGGGTTAAAACGTCTCTGATTAAAAAGCATTCCCATATAAGAGGGACTCATTAAAATGGGTCGCCCTTTTTCATTAAGACGATTGACGTTAGGTAAATCACCTAAATACATTACTCCATCAAAAGGTCCTGCAATCAAGGCACAGTGATCTAGATGAGGAAAATTCTTTCTTAAGCTGGTTTTCATCTCCGCTTTGATTACTGAAGGAGCTCCTAAGGAATGGGCGACAGCACTGTATTTTTTGAAATGATATTTTTTACTTAAATAAGAAAGAGCTGCTCGAAGATAATAAGAACTAGCATAAACACCAGCAATTCGATCCTTAAAAATAAGTTGCACAATGGGCTGCTTATCTGCTGTCCAAGTTCCTTCTAAGATGAAATTACCAAATGGATCAATTGTAGCTTTAAGAAACTTATCAGTCCCTTTTGCCTCACAGGCAGCTTGGACCATTTTATTTGTTGTATAATCTCCTCCGCGAAAACCATGCACATAAAATACAGGTATCTGTTCCATCGTTGGATCTATTTCTTCAGTAATCGAGCTATCTTCAACTTTTCTTTTGTGCATTCGTAGGAGCCAGCGAGTAGGAGTAAAAGTAGCCATTAAACCTAAAACAGTCATTCGAGCAATGCTAGGTTCTTTGTTTTGATGCTTATTGTTTTTTTTCAACTTCTTCACTATATTTTTTCTGGATAAAAAACACTCTTTTTCCTCCCTTCTTTCTTTGTAATTTTAGCGTTAAAATTATTCTAACATTTTCTAGGTTAGAGCAAATGAAGAAAGGAACAATTATGAAATACTACGCAGTAAAAAATGGCCGCACACCAGGTGTTTATCGAACATGGGAAGATGCTAAAAAGCAAGTAGATGGATTCTCTGGTGCAGAGTATAAATCTTTTGAAAAAATCACTGATGCAACTGAATATCTAGATTGGAATAAGGAAACACAACCTGATATTGTTAAAGAAGATTCTTTAAGTAATGCAATTAAAAAAATTAAGTCAGCTAGTGGAGCATCTCAAGCTAACTCTAAGACTTCGGCTGACTATTTTGCCACTATTTACACTGATGGAGGATCTCGAAATACTGGTGTTCATAAAGGCGGTCATGTTAATGAGACCGATAAAGCAGCTTGGGCTTATTTAATTGAATGGGATAATGGACGTACATATGGTTCTGGGGGAGAATTTGGTGCCACGAATAATAAAATGGAGCTACTCGGACTAATCAATGCACTGGAAAAATTAATTGAGCTAAAATTCAATGACAAGCACTTATTGTTTGTTTTAGATTCACAATATGTTTTAAACGGAATCAATAAACACTGGATTGAGGGCTGGAAGAAGCGTGGCTGGAAGAGATCAAATGGGCCTTTGATTAATGCTTCTGAATGGAAGAAACTAGATAGTTTATTGGGACACTTTTCTGACAGTGAATTTAGCTGGACCAAGGGACATGCTGACAATCAAGGAAATAATTTCGTTGATCACGAGTTAAACAAATATATGGATCAAATGAAATAGAAAGTTCAAAAATTCGTAATATCACTAAGAGAGACTATAATTAGAAGTGAAAGCGCATAAACCAATTTAAATGAGGTGATATTATGAAAAAGTTCTTTAAAGTAGTTGGTATTGGTGCAGCTATTTGTACTGGCATTGGTGCGGCAGCTGCTGTAACCAAGAAGCTTATAGATAAAAACAATAATAGTGGCGAAGATGTAGTTAAAGACGAAGAACCAGAGTTTGAAGATGGAGAATCTGATGATAGTACTGAAAATTCGACTGAGACTACTGATTCAACTGAAACAAACTAATTATTAAAAAATCCGCTTGCTAAATAAAAAAGTCTGCAAAATTGCAGACTTTTTTGATGCACTTTTTTTAGTAGTTGCTATAATAATAAGTGAAAGACTAGAACGCACGCAGGTACTAGTTTTGACGACGGAGACGACTACAAAGTAGCCGTCTTTTTTCTTAGATTTTAGTTTAAGATAATTGCACCGCCAAAGATACCTCTGAACCAACTAACGATAGAATCGATTAGTTTTTGGAACCAATTTCTAGTTTCTGGAGTATTAAACTTAGAAAAAATATTTTTAGCTCCTGATTGAATTTGATCAGTTAATTGACTAGCTTGTTGTTGGAAATTCTTGTCTTTTAAGGCACCAGAATTTTTAACTTTGATTAGAACATTGATAATTTGTTCTTTTTGGTTGTTAGTAATAGTGTCGCCAAGGTGGTTAATGTTGATTTGATTATTAACAATATCTCTAACTTGGCTGTCAGAAATATTTTGACCTTGCTTAGCCATTTCTTTTTTAGCACCAGCAACTGCATTATTTAATTGAGCATCAGAGTAGCCATCTTTACCTTTATTTTGGCTAGTAATTTTGCTCAAAGTGTTCATTTCAGTTTGTGCCGCATTAATTTGCTTTTGGTTCAAAGAATCCCCATTTTTAGCGTAAGCTGCATAAACCCCGGCTAAAGCACCTGATCCATCAATTGGAGTAGCAGAAGTTACATAAATATCTGCATCAGATATTCCGGCAGTTAGGGCTGCATTTTTATATTGGTTAGCCGTAATAGTTGTAATGTTATTATGACCGTTATAAGGTAAAATATGAACATTAATACCACTACCGGAGCTAGTTTTTTGAACCATGGCACTAGACCAAACGCCGGAGTTATCAGTAAAGTCATAACCAGACGGATTAAGATATTTTACAAGATCAGATCCAGTAATGGTAATGGTAGTATAATTAGCGCCATTTAACGATTGGGTTAAGGTATCAATCGTGCCTTGTTTTTGAGAGGCAGTCAGGGATGTACCTAATGTTACAACAGGAGTGTCATTATCATCGGCTTTAGCCGTTTTAGTATTAGTAATGGCACTTAGCCCTAAGATTCCACTTGATAAGATAGCAACAAGTGTAGTCAGTATTTTTTTCATAATAAAATTTTCTCCTTATGAAATATACTCATTTGATGGCTATATTATAACCTAAATAGTTAACTGAATTATGTAAATAAGTATTAAGATGCTATAATCATAAGCAAAAGGAGGCAGACGCCGTGTTACGCCAGCCAATGTTAACGGTAATTATGCCCGTCTACAATATGGAAAAGTATTTAGGTCGGGCACTTGACGCTTTAGCTAAACAAAAAGATAGAAATTTTAAATTACTAATTGTTAACGACGGATCAAAGGATAGAACTCGTGAAATAGCCGAGTCATACCGGGATCGGTTTCTTTATTTTGATATTATTAATAAGAAAAATGGAGGGCTTTCTGACGCTAGAAATGTTGGAATGACTCACGTAACTACACCATATTTTACTTTTCATGATGGGGATGATTGGGTAGATTCAGGCTATACTGCCTACTTTGTCAGAGCCTTTGATGAGCATCCAGATGTTGATATTGTTTCTTGTGGTTTTTGGATTGATTCTGAAAAGCGCCATGAAAGTCATCCTGTCGGAAGTAAGCAAAGTGGTGGCTTAATTGATAAAAGAGAAGCCTATTTAAAGATGACCAATGTATTTGGTTCACCCGTTAAGGGTTATACCTGGAATAAGGGATACAAAATTAGCATCATTAAAAAGTATCACTTGCGGTTTGTAGAAGATCTGGCATTTATGGAAGATCAGATTTTCAATGTTAAATATGTATCTTTGACTAATGGCTTTTACTACAGCTCAACACCTTATTATCATTACTGGCAGCGAGCAGATAGCATGGTGCACGACCTTAATCCAAAGAAAATACCAGATAATTTTAGAGCAAATTATCGGGTTTGGCGCCAAATTATTAAAAGTTTGATGGCAGAGCGTGAGACTCAAAAGGAAAGTAAAAAAATCGCCAAAAAAGCATCTTTAAGTGATTTTGACCATCAAGATTTATAAGAACTTACAACTAAAGGAATCAATATGAAAGTAAAAGTTAATGGGGTAAAGATTTACTATCAAAAATTAGGTAAAGGACATCCCTTAATTTTATTGCATGGACATCATCAAGACGGTGGGATCTTTGATAAGCTAGTTGCGCCCCTTTCTTTATACTATACTGTGGTAGTTCCTGACATGCGTGGTCATGGACTAAGTGAAGGAGAGGCCAGTGAGCACTATCAAACAGAAGTAGAAGACTTACGGACCTTTATTAACGCACTTAAGTTAGATAAACCATATATCTTAGGTTTTGGCTCTGGTGGCTTGGTAGCCCTTTCTTTAGCTGCGCAAGCTCCAGAATTAGTTTCTAAAGTAATAGTTGCAGGTACTTATGTTAATGGAAATGGTGTGAACGCAAAACATATTGCTGCTAATACAATTCGTGGATTTTTTAAAGGGGATCGCGATAGTAAGGTGGCCTTAAGAGAAAGTCATATCCCTGTTGAAACGCTAAAGCGAATAAAAACTCCTACTCTATGTGTAGTTGGAGAAAGAGATTGGGTTAAAGTTGAACATGTTCGCTGGTATAGTCAATTATTACCTAATTGTCGCTTAGTCTTAATGCCGCGTCAAACTCACTACAGTTATGTTGTTCATAGCTTAAAATTATTAGATTTAATTAAAGATTTTTGTAAAGAGGACTAATTTACTAGTCCTCTTTTTCTTTTTGTACTTAAATCAGATAGAATTAATATATAAAGTATAAATTAACGAGGCAGAGGATAAGGATTATGAAAGAAATAGTAGTGCAGGGAATGAATGGAGAAATGGTAGTAGAGGGAGATAAGATTACTGTGAAGCATACAGGACCTTTATTTTTAGGTAAGCGTGAAGTAGTGTTAGATATTCATAGTCTGCAAGCAGTAGTTTATAAAAAAGCACATCTATTAATTAACGGCTTTCTAAAATTAGTACCTAAGGGAGATAATCCCATGCTTTATCAAACTGCCACCTTACATCAAATGGGGAAAGACGAGCTAGCCATTATTTTACGTGCTTTTGAAAATACAAACCCACAAGATGCAGAAGATTTTTATACTTATGTTGTTGGTCGTTTAGATCAAATTAAGGCATCTGAAAATAATCATTTATAATCTACAGCTGAAAAGTAGAGCAAAATAGGAATTTTTCGTTATAATAAGAATAGCTGTTAATTTTACAAGGAAGGGCAAATTAATGAAAAAAGAAGAATTGCACGAAATGTTGCACCCAATGAAATTAATCGGACTTGGTGGAAACCAAGCTCTAGCAGAAAGAATTGCGGCTGCTTTGGATAAGCCATTACTTGAAACTGCTGTTCAACACTTTAGTGATGGAGAAATTCAAGTAAACATTACAGAAAGTGTTAGAGGTTGTGATGTCTACGTAATTCAATCTATTCAAGATCCTGTGAATGAAAACTTCATGGAATTAATGATTGTATTGGATGCTTTACATCGTGCATCTGCTCACTCTGTTAACGTAGTAATTCCTTATATGGCATATTCTCGTCAAGATACTAAGAATCGTTCACGTGAACCAATTACTGCAAAATTATTGGCTAACTTGCTTCAATTGACTGATATTGATGATTTAATTGCAGTTGATTTACATGCATCTCAAATTCAAGGTTTCTACAATATCCCAGTTGATCACTTACATGCGATGCCAATTTTAGCTCAATACTTCTTAGACAATGGTATTGCAAGTAAGGAAAATGATGATGTAGTAGTTGTTTCTCCTGATCACTCTGGTGCAAAACTTGCACGTACTTTTGGTTCATACTTCGATGCTCCAATTGCTATTGTTGACCAACGCGGTGCACGTTATGACGCAGAAGCTCATGATATGATTGGGGATGTTAAAGACAAGACAGTCATTATCGTTGATGACTTGATTGATACTGGTTCTAGAATTGCTTCTTCAACTAGATCAGTCTTAGCTGCTGGTGCTAAGAAAGTTTATGTTGCTGCAACTCACGCACTACTTTCTCAAAATGCGATCGATGTATTGAACGAATTGCCAGTAGAACAAATCGTAGTAACTGATACTATTAAGCATAAGAAGTACCCAGATAGAATGGTTCGTTTATCTGTAGCACGTTTACTTGCTAAAGGTATTGATTATATTTACAACGATAAGTCAATTCACCAAATTTTTGATGAACAAAACAGAATTCAAGGATAATTCACATTAAAATTTAATATTTAAGAAAAGACTGATCTTGGTTTAAAGTTTAGATCAGTCTTTTTGTGTTTGAATATTTTATATTTAATTAAGAGTAAAATCTAATTAAATCTATCCTTAAAATTATGCCTAGCCTTCCAGACACAATTTGACAATTTTCTCATGCAAGTTATAATACAAACAAATAAAATAGCCAATTAATTGACTATACAAGAATTTTAATTTCATAAAAAGAAATGTCTCTAGTATATGTTAAATACTAGAGGCATTTTTGTCTTTAAGGGAGGACTATAAAATTGGATGAAAAGGAGAAGCTAAAGTTAAAAAGATCACTTAAGAGTCGTCATGTAACAATGATTGCAATTGGTGGAGCCATCGGTACTGGATTATTTTTAGGGTCTGGTACAGCTATTCAAAGTGCTGGTCCATCAATTATCTTATCTTATTTGATCGTTGGTATTATTAGCTTTTTTATGATGAGGGCCTTAGGAGAATTAATTTTAGCGGATCCTGAGCAACACTCATTTATTGAATCAGTGAAAAAATATCTTGGAAATAGAATGGAATTTGTTGCAGGCTGGACTTACTGGCTATGCTGGCTTAGTTTAGCTATGGCTGACTTAACTGCAACGGGAATTTATTTGAAATATTGGTTTAAAAATCTGCCTCAATGGGTCGGACCATTAGTGATTGTCATTTTGTTAATGCTAGTTAACATGGTTAATGTGGGCCTATTTGGAGAGCTTGAGAGTTGGTTTTCAATGATTAAAGTTTTAGCTATCTTAGCTTTGATCATTACGGGACTAATTCTTTTAATTATGCATACTAAAATCGATTCTAGAACTGTTTCACTAAGTAACTTGGTAAACTATGGTGGCTTTTTCCCAACAGGATCCTGGGGCTTTCTGAAGTCATTTCAGATGGTAGTTTTTGCATTTGTAGGAATTGAAATTGTGGGACTGACAGCTGGTGAAACAGCTAATCCTGACAAAGATATTCCCAAGGCAATAAATACTTTGCCAGTTAGAATTGGATTGTTTTATGTTGGCTCGATGATTGCTATTATGGCAGTTTATCCATGGAATAAGATTGTTACTACAACCAGTCCTTTTGTACAAGTTTTTGGAGCAATTGGTATTCCAGCAGCTGCCGGAATTTTAAACTTTGTTGTTTTAACAGCAGCAATGTCAGCGACAAATAGTGCAATTTTTTCAACTAGTAGATCCTTATATGCTTTATCTCGAGGCAATAATGCACCTAAGAGATTCGGCAAGTTAAGTAAAAAGGCTGTTCCGAATAATGCCTTAACATTTTCATCTTTGATTCTATTCATTGTAGTAATTCTTAACTATATTATGCCGGCTCAAGTTTTTGATATTATTTCTAGTGTTTCAACAATTAACTTTATTATGGTTTGGATAATTATTATGTGGACTCACTTGAAGTATCGAGCAGAAAATAAGGAACAACTTGGCAAGTTTAGAATGCCTGGTTTTCCAATAACGAGCTGGATTACAATAATTTTTTATTTAGTAATTTTAGTAATATTAGCTTTAATTCCAGCAACTAGACTACCATTAATTATTTCAATTATTTTTATTTTAGCTTTAGCCTTAAGCTATACTCTTTTAGAGAGAAGAAAAAGTAAATAGTGAGAAGAAACTGACGGACAAAGCGTCAGTTTTTTATATAGGATTAATTAAAAAAATAAATCCTAATTCGTTATTAGTAATAGCACTTGGTATAATAATTGTAATTAACACTATGAAAACGCTATACTGTATAGGAATAGAATAAATAGTACGAGGAAAAAGATATGGCAAGACAAAAAAATTTAGTAAGACGGCATGAAATATTACGCAATACTTTTATCCTTCTGAAAAAGAGAGGGATGGAGAATGTATCGCTGCAAATGATTGCAGATAAGTCGGGGATTTCTAAATCATTGCTCCAATCTTACTACCCACATAAAAATTTGTTAATTACAGAAATTGTTACCAACTTTATGACGGCTGTGTTAAAGAGTTTAAATGCGACTGACTTTAAAGAATTAAATACATATTCCAAAATGAAAATTTTTATTTATTTAATTTTAGAACAAGGTATTCAAGATGAAGGAGTAGAGCGTGTAGTTAAAAGCATTTTAAGTGATAGTGATTCCTTAGATCGCTGGAGTCAAATTCTTGACGATTGGCTTAGAAATGAAGGAGTTAAGCATGATCTTGGAAGTGACCGTCAGGTTCAGATTGGCTTAAACTTTATTGTCACAGCTGGCGGAAGTTTATACATAAAACGTGCTGAATTGGATTTAGATGCAGATGAAATTTCTGATATAATGGTAAAAACTTTTATGTCAACATTTCTATCAATGGATGAGTCTAAGATAGATCAAACAATTGATGAGGCAAAATCTGCTTTACAAAAATATGAACTAGCTACTTTGACCCAAACAATCAATGAGATGTTTGACAATTAATTTTTAAGGAAGGTCTAGGAAATGGCAGTACGCACACGCAGTGAGTTACGTAGAATTGATCAAGCTCAAACTGTGCATGATAAAAGATCCTTTGGAATTGCAATCTTTACAATTGTGGTCTTATTTTTTGGCTTAGTAACTTTTATGAATCCAATTTTTATGAAGAGTCAAATTGCAAAGGAAAGCAACGGAGTAGTAGCTGAACGATATATTAATCAGAAGTTTGATAATTTCGCTGCGGCAATTGGTGCTGATAGAAGTAGTAATAATAGCACTAATAATCTTCTTACCGTTGAACAAACAAGACCAATTGCAGATGCGATGATTGATTATACCTTGGGCATCCATCTATTTAGAGCTGAAAATTCAAGTTTAGCTGGTCAAATTAGAAAAATTATATTAACAAAAATAGATGATAATTCTTCCATGGAAGCTAAATCCGTACAAGAAAAGCTCAGGAAAAATAAAAATGGTGGACTTTATGCAATTATCACCAGTTTTGGTTTAGCTAATGCTACATTAATGGCAAATATCGAGATAGTATTATTAGTTTTGAGCATTTTGATAATTATTTTTGTAGGTATCCTAGGTTATCAGCAAATTAAAAGATTACAAGAAATTGTTTCAACTAGACGTTTAATTCATATGGTTGCTGCTGGAGGGATGAGAGCAGCAATTTGCATGATTGTGATCTTTGGATTACTAGCATTTATTCCAACAATTTTTGATGTTGAAGGCTTTATTTTAAATATTGGTTATTTTTTAGAAATAGCTAGTGGTATTTTCTTGGAATTAGTAATTGTTGGTGTAGTTTTATTTGTAATTAGTACTATTACTTGGCAAATTACTAGTGCCAAATAAAAATTTAAAATAAAGATGCAAAAAAGGTCTCAGGTTTTAACCTGAGACCTTTTTCTAAGAAATGGCGCCGGATTGGATGATCTTAATTGTATTCAAGTAAGTGTAAAGTAGTTAGGGTATAAAATAATTGTAATTTGCAACAGCCATAATGGCTCTTGTAAGGGTCCTCAACCATTTCTCAGTACTTATTTTTACAGTAATTAAGCTTTAAATCAAGTTGAAACTATTAATTATTCTTAAATAATATAATTAGTTACTTTATAGGCTCTTTTAGAGTGTTATTTTATTAATTAAATTGCCTAATCCATTGCTTTTTACCAAGATAATACCAAGTTGTATGGTTGGTTGTAATAGATTGACCGTAAGCATAGCTTTTTCTAGGGGTGACGTGATTAGAAGTTGTTTTTTGTAAACTAGGATAAGGGCTAGTGTAAATATGAGTATCAAGAGAAGCATTATCAATATTTACTACGCCAGCAGTTAGATCTGGATTACTGTAAACATAGAAATTATGGAACCATTGATCTTCACCTAAATTGTAGTAAGAGTAACCGTCTTGATAAGAACGACCAAAAATTATCGGGTTCATGCGACGATTTTTATTTAAAGAATCACGTAACTCTTCTGCTTGAAGTAAAAGAGCAGATTTAATAGTCGTGTTTGAAGAAGGATCATCAGCTTGTTTTAAGATATTGCGGGTTGTTTCATCAGTAGCCTCTTTAATATTTTGAGAGGATGAGATAGTAGGTGAATTTTTAACCTTGTTTTTAGTCTTAGTGCTATCTTCCGAAACTTCTAATTTTGGTTGATTGGCTGCTACTTGATTAAAAAGCTTAAAGCTGTACTGATAGACATTAGAAATATTTACGTTATATTCATGTCCTGAGACTAACTTAATATCTCCAGGAAAATAGGTCAGAATAGTGTCGAAATAACCGTATCCTTTGTTACTAAAGTTATTAACTTTTGTTGCTTGACTTGTTTGACCGGTATCAAGATCAGTAATTGTAATTTTGGGAGTACCAGAAATAGTTTTGTCCGATAAATAGAGGGACCAGGCGATATTATTTCCCTGAAGTAATTCGATTGGAAAAACGCCGCTATTTGGATAAGCAACTGTACTTTTTGCAGCCGCTTTGTAGCCGTCGCTTGGATAGGCAACTTGTTGAACAGAATAGCGATAATTATTTTCACCATAAGCGGCGCCAATACCTGTAGTTGTAAGTCGACTAGATAAAAGCCATGCGCGGTGTCCCGTGTCTGAACCATCAAGATTATAGGTATCAGTTAATAAATCTGTGATTACGTCCCCAGCGGATTGATTACTTACATTAAAGTTAAGGTTTGAACTTGCAGAGACGTTTTTGGCAATTGTCCAATACGTCTTATTAATATAATCAGGTTTAGTTTCACTAGGGAGGCCATGTTGGTTCGTGAATGGGTTAGCCTTGATTGCGGCCATAACGCTTGCCGTGATTTGGGCGTTATCGTTATCGGTTTTATTTGTTGAAATACTTGGTAAGTCAAATAAAGCTCGATAAAAATTAATGTAATCTAATTGAGAATTAATATAAGAATTTGTAACAGAGCCGGGTGAAAAGGGAGCCGTGAGATGAGGAGTGCTGGCATAAAGATTATCTGCATTAAAATTATCTTTAGGTAAATTTTTATATTGATTTTGAATTTGATGAACTTCTTGAATTTCATCTTTAGTAAAGGTTGCAGCCTGTGCGTTAGTAACCATAACGGTAGAAGTAGTTGTACTTAACACAATAGTTGCTAAAAAAGTGGCTGCTTTTTTGGTAAAAGTCATAATTACTCCTTTTAGCGAATCATATAGTAGCATGATAGTAATATATATAACGTAATTATAAAAAAATTGCATTCTTTTTAGACTTTTTTTCGAAATTGATGCATTATAGCGTCACGATTGTTTATAATAAGGTTTCGAGGACAAAAAGGAGATAAAAATATGACTGACAAAATTAAGGTAGGTTTGATCTTCGGTGGAAATTCTTCAGAATATGAAGTTTCTATCATGTCTGCCCACAACATTTATGAAGAAATTGATACTAATAAATTTGATGTTTATCCAATGTGGATTACTAACGATGGATACTTAGCTGATGATGCAGATTCTCGCAAAGTATTAGATAATCCTAAAATGGAAGTAGCTAATCCTCATAAAGTAGCTAATATTTCTAACATTATTGAATTAAAAGATCGTCCTGAAATTGACGTATTTTTCCCAATTGTACACGGAAACTTAGGTGAAGATGGTTGTTTACAAGGACTATTTAGAGTTTTAGATAAGCCATTTGTTGGAGACGATGTTTTAGCAGCAGCTGTAACGATGGATAAGGAAATGACTAAGATCCTCGCTCAACGTGCTGGTGTTCCTGTAGCAAAATGGATTGCAGTTAAGCGTTTTGAATATAACGATCCAGATAACGAGAAGTTAGACTATGAATACGTAGCTAGCCAATTGGGATCAGATTTATTTGTTAAGCCATCAAACCAAGGCTCTTCAGTTGGTGTAAGTCATGTTACTAACGAAAAAGAATATAAGGTTGCTTTAGCTGAAGCCTTTAAATACGATGATAAGGTTTTAGTTGAAGAAACTGTTCATGGTACTGAAGTAGAAACTGCTGTTTTAGGCAATGATAAACCAATCGTTGCTGGTGTTGGTCAAATTATTAACGCAAAAGATTCGTTCTATACCTATGAAAATAAGTATGATGATGACTCAACATCAACTTTAGAAATTCCTGCTAAGCTTCCTGAGGGAATTGTTGAAACAGTTAGAAAGAATGCCTTAAAGGTGTTCCAAGCAACTGAATGTAGCGGCTTGGCTCGTATCGATTCGATGCTTCGTAGTGAAGATAATGAAGTTGTTCTAACAGAAGTAAATGCTCTTCCTGGTTTCACTAATATTAGTATGTATCCTAAGTTATTTGAAGAAATTGGAATTCCATACACTGACTTAATTACTAAATTAATTGATTACGCAATGGAACGCTACGATCATAAGAAGACTTTGTTACATAAACATGATTAAACTTAGTTTAAGTAAAGGGAGAATTTAGGATGGCAAGCGACCATAATTTTGAAGAACTTGAGGCCCCAGCAAAAACGGCAGAAGAACTTCATATTAGCGTAGCAACATTAAGAAAGTATTCTTTAATCGTGGAAAAGGTTACTGGAAATAAAGATTACTATGAAAGAACCAAGCAAAAGTCTCGCTTGTACTCGGCAAAGGATATTGAAGATTTAAAAGCTTTTAGAGCATTGTCTAAAAATGCGGATTTAACCTTGCAAGAAGCAGCTAGACAAATCTTTGCAGTAAGCGATAAGAAAACTGAAGAAGTTAAAAAAGCAGCAAAAATGCAAAAATCAGTTGTTACTAATACTGCCACTGTTGATGCTGATCAAGTAGTAAAACTTTTAACAATGCTACAAAATACTATTGCAAGTCAGAATAAAGCAATTGAAGATTTGCAGAAGCAGGTAGCGCGTGTTGAAGCTCAAAATAAAAAATTAATTGATCGTTCACACCAATTAGCTGAGCCGGAATCAGAAGATTCTAAAGAAAAAGCTAATAATAAAGATCAGGAAGCTGCCAAAGAGATTACTGAAGAACAAAAAAGTGAGCAAGAGGCTCATGAAGAAATTTTAAGAAAAGCTAGAGAGAACGAAGAAAAGCGTCGTAAGCAACAGGTAGAAGAAAATATTCATCGTACCCTAGCTCAAATGCAAATTCGTCCTAAGAAAAAACACCATTGGTGGGATCGCTTTTTCAAGTAAAATAGGATGCCGAAATGCGGCATCCTATTTTTTTATGTGTGTCGGGCATGATATTACATCTAGTCCGTTGAAATACGGATCACGGGTATTTGTCGCCAAGTGTAGTGAACCACAAGCTGGTAACGGTGACGTTATGAGTGAAGGAAGTGGCTAGCGAGTTCTCCGAGCCTACGAACAGAAACTTAGTCAGGCCAAATGGTGGATAAGACTGCATAACAAGTCGAAGTCCAGAGGACAAACGTAAAACCAAGACGGTAAACTAAGAGGTTATGGAAAACAAGAGATGAATGTCTTACCCCGAGAGATCTTATGGACAGGTTAAGTCGAGTAAACTTTAAAATCAGTGATCGTAAAGCCTGGTCGAAAAAGGTTAACCATGAGAAGTCAGCTGAGGTCATAGTAGCGATGAAGGTTTTGTAATGAATCCAGATGCGAAGGACCTAATGTTTGTAAGAGAATATCCCGCTATAAGCAATGTTCAGACAGTTCGAATAAGAGGATAGCCTAGTACGGAGAGAACGTAACTCACCGATGGTGAAAGTAATTGGAATGATTCTGAATATATTTACAAGTAGAAAAGGAGATATCACGAGCAATGGAATTAATTGATCAAATACTAAGTCAAAGTAATCTTAAAGAAGCTATCAAAAGAGTTAAGGCTAATAAAGGAGCTGCAGGAGTAGATAAAAGAACAATCTATGAAATTGATGATTACTTTAAGAAACATCAAGTAGAGATTAAACAATCTATTCGAGCAATGAAATATAAACCACAAGCTGTAAGACGAGTTTATATTCCTAAAGCTAATGGTAAGAAACGTCCTTTAGGAATTCCAACTGTAGTAGACAGAGTAATCCAGCAAGCTATATCTCAAGTTTTAATGAAGATCTATGACCCTGAATTTAGCGCCTATAGTTATGGCTTTAGACCTAAGAGAAGTGCTCATGATGCCATGGAGCAAGTATTAGAATACTTGGATGAAGGATATCAATGGGTGATTGATCTAGATATTGAGAAATACTTTGATACAGTAAACCACGATAAATTAATTTCAACCCTAAGAGAGCAGATAAATGACAAAACCACCCTCCACTTAATCCGGTCATTCTTAAAAGCTGGGATAATGGAGGATGGTTTAGTTAAGCCTAATAAGCTAGGTGTGCCGCAAGGAGGACCTTTATCTCCAATATTATCAAATATCTATTTAGATAAATTTGATAAGGAATTAGAAGAAAGAGGACTACATTTCGTTCGTTATGCCGATGACTGTAATATATTTGTGAAAAGCAAAATGTCTGCAGATCGGGTAATGAAGTCAGCCACCTCTTGGCTAGAAAGAAAACTCTTCTTGAAAGTCAACGCTACTAAGACTAAAGTAGTTAGACCTACTAAGAGTAATTTCTTAGGATTCACTTTCTTCAAAACTGGAGAAAAGTGGCAATGCAAGCCAGGAGATGATAGGAAGAAGAAGCTTTATGAAAAACTCAAGTTAGTCCTATGTAGAAGAAAAGCTGTCGCAATGCCTCTAAGCCTAATCTTTACTAAAGTAAATCAAATAGTTAGAGGCTGGATCAACTACTTTCGCATTGGCAGTATAAAGGTCTTTCTATTTAAGTTTGGTCAATGGATGCGGCACAAAATACGGGTAATCATTATCAAACAATGGAAATTACCAAAAAGAATATACACCAATCTAATGAGAATAAACAAGGTATTTAGGTGTGGTTTCAGTGATGAAGATATCCATAAAACAGCTAACACAAGATTAGGCTTATACAAAAGATGTACAGGAAATGTAATCAATTATCTGCTTAGTCCCAAAGTGTTGGGAATAAAGAAAGCGGAACGACCAGGCTTGATCGATCCGCTAGAATATTATTTAACTCGTTAATAAATTACAAATGTAGCGCCGTATACGGTTCCGTACGTACGGTGCAATGAGAGGGGCAAACTAGAAAAGTTTCCTCTACTCTATTCATCATCAGATTCAATAATTAATGATTCAGCTAGTAATACGTCGTTATACAGACTTAAGATATACGTTCTATATTTACTCTCTTTTTGTCCAATCATTTCTAAATATTCACGCTCAATAGCAAATGCTCTAAAAAATGCTAAACGCTGTAAATACTGTTCTGATTTAGTTAGATTAGGCTGATCAATTGTTTTTAGCAACACACGCATGTATTCTCGTGTTTTAACAACTCTTTTTTGATTGAGTAAAGTATAGATAACATGGCGCTTAACTCTTTTAGGTAGGTACATTTTATGGACTGAAATTAGAGCTCGTTTAACCATTTCATTACGGATCTTCTCCATAACAATGTGTGCTTCTTCATCACTAACTTCATGGGGAAGAATAAATTGAAATACAATCGTGGGTACAAGCATGCTCAAAATAATTAAAACTGCTTCAGACATAATAACTAGATTGTAGTTTTTAGTTCCTAAAAAGTTAGCACTAATTGTTAAGGCTAGAGCAAGAGTAACAGCACCATGAATACCTCCAAGTGAAAATACAGTACTTTCTCGTCGATCATAGCGAATAACTAAACGTCCATAGACATAACGAACAAGTAAATTTGCGAGATAAACAATGAAGCCAACAAGAATCCACTTGGCTAAGTCACCATTAAATAATTTATTTCGGGATATTCTGACCATCATTAGTCCCAAAATGATAAAAACCATACTGTTGAAAATATCTGAAATAAGATTTTGCAAGTCTCGTCCCATATGGATTTGTCTTGAATTAAGAAGTAAACTTTGCTGAGATTCTGCATTATGTAATAAGCCAGCAACCACAACGGCAATAATTCCCGAAACATGTAAATCTTCTGCTAACGCATAAAGTGCTAGCGGGGTAAGGATATAAATTAAATTCTGTGCATTTAAAGAATTAAATCGTGATCTAACCAGACTTTGTCGAAAAATAATAATTATCCAAGCAACTGCAAAACCTAATACCGCTCCACCTAATGAGGAAACAAAGAAGTCATGAATAGTTTGCCCATAGTTGATGTAACCATTGGCAAACCAAAGCAAACTCATATTCAGTAAAATGATTCCTGAAGCATCATTAAAAAGTGACTCAGCTTTTAGGGAGGAAGTTACCCGTCTAGGCATTCGTAAACCATTAGTTACGGCTTCACTTGCCGTTGCGTCCGTTGGAGTACTGATACTACCAATGATAAAGGCTAGTGGAAGACTAATGCTAGTGAATAAATAAATACTGAATCCACTGATTATTAAGGCCAGAAGAACCATAATTACAGTTAATCCGATGATTTCCTTAATTCTTCTACCAATATTATGAATTCTAGTTTTTTGACCTTCAAAAAACAAAAGTGGAGCTACGATCAATTCCATAAAAATTTCTGAATCAAAGCTAGCAACTTGGCTGTTTAATAAGGGAATAAGACCAATAATTATCCCAATGATCATGCTCACATAGTTAACAGATACCTTATCAATTGCTTGGGCAATGATAATACTAATTGCTGCAGCAATTGCTAGGGTAAAAGTTGAAATCATAAGTTCCATTAAATCTACCTCAGATAAATTACTATTTTTTAATAATTAGTAAAAACTTTTAATGCTACTATAGTAGCATACTAACCATTGAATTATTTAGGGAAGGCGAAAAAGTGAAGAAGAATGCGAAAATTTGGCTTAGTTTAGTAGTCTTATTTGTGGGAATATTTTTTACTCTAATTACCTATTTTTCAACTGCTTTTGCAAGTAAGCCAATTGCAGTCATTACTGATAGTCAAATAAAAGATACACTAGTTGATAAGACAAAAGACAACTATGAAAATAAAGACGAGGTACGGCAACAAAATTTACATTTAAAAATTTTGTCCGGAAAATATAAAGGGAAGACATTCTTAGTTACTAACACATATTCGCCGTCCCAAGCAGTTTCACAAAAGTATCGGCCTCATCAGCGTGTAATTATTTCATTTATTAAAGGTAAACCTAAATTAGTTGAACCAAAACGTGACTGGGTTGTTGTTTTAAGTATGTTTTTGACGATTAGTGTAATTGTTTTAATTACAGGAAAACAGGCTAGCTTACTTTTAATTTCAATGATTTTAAATAGTATCATTTTTTATTTTGTAATTAAGAGTGATGTAAAGGAAAATGGAACAAGAATTTTCTTGATTTATAGTATTGCAGCAATTTTGTTTACTTTTGTTTCTCTAGTCATAGTACAAGGCTTTAATCAAAAAATGCTGGTGACTTTAACTGCTACTTTGTTAGGAGTTTTTATCTCTTTTGGTATCTTTTATTTAGTTATGAGATTAACTCATGAACGTGGAATTGATTATGAAGCAGTTGACTATGCTACTCAAGATCCACGAGCTTTATTTTTATCTCAAACAATTCTAGGAGTTCTTGGAGCGGTCATGGATGAAGCAACTGATATTGTTTCTAGTCTTTATGCACTTGCAAAACATAAGACCGACCTAAAATTTAAAGAACTATTTATTAGCGGACGAACTTTAGGGCAAGAAATTATGGGGCCACTAATAAATGTATTGGTTTTAATTTTTATGGCTGAAGCCTTACCAATGACAATTTTGTATCTAAGAGATAATAATACTTTAGTCTATACCTTTAAATATACTCTTTCTTTAGGGGTCATCCAGAGTTTAAGTTCAGCAATTGGAATTGTACTGACAGTGATTTTTGCAACTCTATGTAGTGCTGTATTTTTAAGAAATAAAAAAGCAGAGGTGATAGAAAAATGACAACTTTAACTGCTCTTTTATTAATTCTTTTGATACTGATGATTATAGTCGGAGGAAAAACTGGCTTTAAGAGTTATCTAAGCGTCGTTATCAATGCCTGTTTATTGATTTTAGTTGCACTACTTATTTCCTGGGGAGTAAATATAGTGTTAGTTGGAGCAATATTTATTCCTTTGAAGTTATTAACGATTATTTATTTAGGGACACATGATTATACTGTGGCTAAAAATGCCTTTTTAACTGCTCTATGCGTGAGTTTAATTGTGATGTTGATAATTATCTTGTTTGAAAATTTAGCGCAAACTCAAGGCTTTGGAGACCAGGCAGGGGAAGAATTAATTGGTTTATCATTAAATGTAGGAATTAGTTTTTCTCAAATCGCAATTTTAGTTGCAATCTTTTCAATGCTAGGAGCAATTGCAGAAGCTAGTGTTGCAATGAGTGCGGGCTTGCTTGAGTTAAAGCGACATGATCCTAACATTACACAAAAGCAATTAATTAGAAGTGGGAATGAAGTTGGAGCGGATGTACTAGGAACGGCCATGAATACCATTTTATTTGGTTTATTTGGCAGTTTTTTACCAATATTTATTTGGTATGTAAGACTAAATTATTCCTTATTTGAAATTCTAAATGATAAACTTTTTGTGGATGAGTTTTTAATTATTGTATATTCGTTCATTGGCGTGCTTTTAACGGTACCATTAACTACAATATTCTTAGCACACACTTTAACGAATAAAGAAAATAAAAAGTAGAGATAAATAGAGGCACAGTAAGATGAAAATAGAGAATTTAACGTTAACAAATTTTAATGGGCGTGAATTTAACGTTACTTATTATAGTTTGCAGGATAATCCGCAACTCCTCCTAAAGAAAAGACCACTAATGTTGGTCTTTCCAGGTGGTAGTTTTAACCACTTGTCATTAAGAGAGGGAGAACCGGTTGCACTAGCTTATGCAGCTCATGGATTTGATGCGGCAATAGTTTCATATAATTTAACTACCGATCCTGGCAGAATTTATCCTGATGCTGCTTTATCTGGTTTAACTGCTGTTGCATACTTTAGAGAAAACAGTGAGAAGTTAGGCCTTGATAAGGATAAAATTACGACAATTGGTTTTTCAGCTGGCGGCCATGTTGTTAGTTCGATGAATGTAATGGCAGAAAGTCAAAAATGGCAGTCTGAATATCATTTTGAGCATGATAAAGTATCACCAAATGCGACTATTTTAGGTTATCCGTTAATTAATATTAAAGATATTGGTTTTCCTTTACCGCCTGATGCTAAGGAAAAAATGCCAAGTGCAAAAGATTTACTTGATACAGCGGTCGGAGTTACTCCCCAAACTCCTCCTACTTTTATTTTTCAGGCAGTAGATGATCCGGTTGTATTAATTGATAATACGATTGAATATATTACTGCATTAAGAAAAAATAGGGTTCGCTTTGAGGCCCATTTGTTTAATAAGGGTGGACATGGTTTTTCTCTTGCTACTCCTGAGTTAGCTACTAAAGAACGTAAAGCTGATGCGCATCTTGCTCATTGGTTTGAATTGAGCCTTGAATGGTTGAAAGATAGAAGAATTTACGTTTAGTTTCACGTGAAACAAAAACATATATAGAAAAAGTCCGAAAAGATGACATGACTATACATTTTCTTTTCGGACTTTTTAATTTTATTCTTTTGCCATAAAGAATAGAACTTCTTTTCCAGAGGCTAAATTATCGGAAGTTGCCAAAATTCTAAGTTTAATTGATTTAGCAACTACATCTCTTAAGCCAATTACCTTGTTTTTAGCATCATTTGGCCAATTAATTTCTTTACTAAAGTCGCTGAAGTTTTCTCCGTCTTTGGAAATAGCAACTTGAACACGTAAAACATGACCGATGCGATCACGTGAACGAGGAACATAAACCATGCGGCTGAGTTTATAAATATGGTTGAAATTAAAAGTTAAGTCTAAAGGACTATCTTTAGTGATTTGATCTTTAGAAAGCCACTCACTAGCTAATTTAAGATCAGTTAGATTTTCGACTGGTAAATCCTCTTCGCTTTCTCCCGTACTAGAAACTGTAACATTTGAAATGGCATAATCCATCTGATCACGCTTTGTATGGGTGCCAAAGTATTCTGACCAATCAGATACTTTATTACCGAACTTATTTCTAATTCTGAAGCGGTAGCGTGTATTAGGTTCAAGCTCATGGAAAGTAAAAGTATTACCGTCAATATTAGTATGAACAATTCCGTTAACTTCGATATCGGCCATTATATTTTTATCTGCGAAATTAGTTGGATTAGTCCAGGTAATAGTAATGCTCTTTGAAGTTAAGCGGTCAGTTAAAATTGCTGCACTTCTTGGAGAAGCCATTGCTGAGTCAATAATAGCATGTTGTTCTACTTCGCTACCATAACTAAAGTTTTCAATCATCAGTTCGAACTTATTATCATGAATATCAACAGCAGGCATCTTCACTCTAAGAGCTGGTTGCAGTTGACCAGTAAAGTAACCAAATTCTTTGCATGGCATATAGTCTTGTTGGTAGAAGATACCTTCTTCAGCTTTGTTAAAGCTATCAAGATCGTTATATTCAGTTAGTGGAACAAATTGATCGTTTAGTTTAAGAGAAACTTTACCAGGATAACGATCAGACATAATAGTTAAATTAGTAATTTGTTTCTCTTCAAGACCAGTGTAGCTGCCTTCAGTTGGGTAGACTGTAATATGAAGATTTGATCCGCTAACAGAGCTAGTGATTTGTGTGGTAGCTGCATGACCCTTTTCATAATCATTAGTTTGATTGTCATCTTCATATAAAATAGCTGAGCTTTTACTTTGTGGGTAAACAAGGGCACTTCTTAATGACTCTTGTAAAATTGCACCGCCGCGTACATATACAGGAAGATGCCAGAGTGGGTAATGCAACTTATCGTAAATTCGACCACCAATTAGTTTTTTACCAGTGAAGAGGTCAATCCACATTGTTCGATGATCAGGTAAGTAGAGGTTATCCTTTAGGGAAGCGCCACTTGGATCTTCTCGCCCGTTAGTGATTGGAGCGATTAGTAGGTTATTTCCTAGCATAAATTCATGTTTAACTTGGTTAGTATAGTTAACTCGTTCATGAGGGAAAGCTAAGAAGAGTGGTCTAACAATTGGCATTCCATCTTGGGCCGCGCGCGTAAGAGTATAGAGATATGGAGTGATTTTTTCTCTAAGTTTAAGATAGGCGCGAGTAATTCTAGTCATTTTTGCATTAAATGCAAATGGTGTTTTTTGGATATTACCATAATTATCAATTGAATAAAGAAGTGGAGTAAAGACTTTCCATTGTAAGTCACGGATATTTACTTGTGCATTACCGCCGCCTTCTTTTCCATCAATAGCACTTCCTACATTTGGCTGCCCAGAAAGAGACATACTTAAAAAGCTAGCAATTTCAGTAGCAATTTGTTCCCATTCACCACCAACACCTTCATTTGCAGTAGTAGCCAAAGTTTGAATAGCACTCCAGCCATTACTTGCCATTGCCCAAGGACGATTGGTTTGATTTTTATCAATTAGAGGTTCACTAGCGATAGCAAAGTCCTGCATTATTTTTTCATTAGGAAAATTAGCAGGATCAGTCTTGAACTTTAAAAAATTAGCTGGTGCATCAGTAGGCAAGGATCCATAGAATCCTATTTTTACATTTTGATCTTTTGCAAAATCAACTAAATTATTCATTTCATCTTCGTTTAAGTCTTGTTTGCTTTCATAGTTAGGAACAAACCAACTAAGTGGAAGATGATATGAATTGTACCTTTCAATCATTGCCCGAGCAGAAAATTGGTACTGTTCTTCTCCATTAAGAGAGGACTTGGCCACAATATCATCATTGCTATGCGCAATTTTATAAGTATTGCCGTCTTCAAATTTAATTGCACTATTTTCTTGAGGTTTAGCTGCTGTCCAACAAGTATCAAGGTAGTTACCAAGATAACCCAGACCGAGTGCATATTTTGGCAAGAAAAGAGGAGACCCCGTAATTTTATAGTACTGACGCAATATTTCCGCTGGAGAATCTCCTAAAAGATAGAAATTATCAAAAATAGGAGTTTGATGGGTAATAACTGCTGTAGTCCCGTCATCACTCTTAAAGTTGTAGATACCATCTTTCCATGTGTTTCTCAACTCTGCAAAACCAGCATTTGACCAGAAAAATCCTTCTGGACAAGCAACAGTACCGGGACCAGTTAAATTAGTATTTTTAATCTCGATAATTTTTCCTTTGTGGCTGAAGCTTCCATTTTGCATCCCGCCACCGTAGTAGAATTCGTTTTTGTTCTGACGTAAGAATTCGCTAGAATAATCGCTCCCCAGTTCAATTGGACTACTTTGCATCATGCGGTAGCGATGTAGTTGATCATCGAAAATACTGAAGATAGCTGGATTCTTTTGTAAGCGAAGTGAAAACTGACCGCTTTTAATGGTGAAAGTCTCATCGGTTACTAAAAGCTGAGAATCTTCAAATGGACGCAAACTAAAGTTACTTGCTGCGATAGTTAATGATGGAGTTAAAGGCTTAAATTCTGCTGCTGGATCAACGATTAAACGAAAGATACCTTTAGCAATAATGTATAGACGCGCTCTTGTTCCATCTGCAAATTGCAAATCATAGTAGCGAGTACCCTTAGCCACGTGGACTAAACGACTTAAATGTTGAGGTTGTTGTTTGTTAGTAATTTCAGACATAATTAGTTTTCTTCTTTAAATTAAATTTTTCATTTATGTATAGTTCATATTATAACGAAAAAATGAGTTTCGTGTTTTTTTAGATTTGACATAAAGCGCTTTCTGGAATATTCTGTAGAAGGTGGTACTAACCAGTTAAAGATTGGATGGGGTTAGAAGATGAAAAAACCACTTTATCAGCAAGTTATTTCAGATCTCGAAAAGAAAATTAAGACTGAAATGAAGCCAAATGATCGATTACCGAGTGAACGACAACTTTTGAAAGAATATGGTGTTAGTCGAAATACGATTCGATTAGCATTAAATGATTTAGAAGAACGTGGCATTATTTATCGATTGCATGGAAAAGGTACATTTGTTTCGACAATTTATCTAGATCAAACTAACTTGGGAAGTATGTATTCTTTTAGTGAGCAAATGTCTGAAGCAGGCCACAAGCCAACAACACAAAACCGCACATTAGAACTTGTGACACCTGAAGAAGACGTTGCAAATCAGCTTAATTTAAAAGCTGGTGAGAAAGCATACAAATTAGTTAGGTTACGTCTAGCTGATGGAGTACCACTAATGTATGGAGAAACTTATTTACCTGAAAAAATTTTCCCTAATCTAAAAATGTCAGACCTAAAGGAAAACTTATATACAGTGATGAAGCAAAAATATAATGAACAAAGTATTCTTGCTTTTGAAGATGTACAAGCCGTTAATTTAGACGAAAATGACAGCAAGATTTTAGGTGTTAAGCCTGGGGATGCAAGTTTGAAGATTTTTAGACGGGCAATCAATGATAAAAATGTGCCGATCGAGTTCACTATTTCTCTCGCTAGAGGAGATAGATTTATTTATCGATCACGTCAATATAATCATTTAGTTTAATTATTGAAAGGAATAGGCTCATGTTTACTAAAACCGACGCAGAACTAAAACAGATGGGTGCAGATATTACTACTAGAGAAATTCAACAACAGCCTTCTTTATGGAAAGAAACTTTTAAGATATACAAAGAAAAGAAAACAGAAATCGATAATTTTTTAACTAAAATTACTAAAAAATTCGATAAGGTAAAAGTGATTTTTACTGGTGCAGGAACTAGTGCTTATGTGGGTAATACAGTAATGCCTTATTTGAGAAAGCATGGCGACCGTACCAAGTATGACTTTGAAGCAATTGATACAACTAAAATTGTTTCAACACCAGAAGATTATCTTGAAGAGGATACACCAACAATTTTGGTTTCTTTTGCTCGTAGCGGTAATTCTCCTGAGTCAGTTGCAACTGTTGAGCTTGCTAAGCAATTAGTTACTAATTTATATCAAATTGCTATTACCTGTGCTCCAGAAGGACATCTGGCTCAAGACTTAAAGGATGATCCAAATGGCTTAGTTCTTTTAATGCCTGCTAAGTCATTAGACCAAGGTTTTGCAATGACTGGTTCGTTTTCATGCATGAGTTTAGCCACTTTATTAGTTTTTGACACTAGAAGTGATGCTGAAAAAGAAGCAATTGTTAATGAAATTGCTGAAATGGGCCAAAGTGTAATTGACCGTGAAGATGAAATTCAAAAACTAGTTGATATTAATTTTGATCGAATTACTTATATAGGTAGTGGTGCTTTAGGTGGATTAGCTGAAGAAGCACGACTTAAAATTTTGGAATTAACCGCCGGAAAAATAGCAGCCTTATTTGATACTTCGATGGGATTGAGACATGGTCCTAAGTCATTTTTAGATAAGAAGACGATTGTTTTTGACTTTGTTTCTAACAATACTTATACGAGAAAATATGATTTGGATATTTTGGATGAGATTAAGGCTGATCAAATTGTTCCATTAGTAATGGGAGTAGGTCAGCTTAAAAAGGGGCAAGACTTTGAGGGAAAATTCTTTGCCTTTGCTGGAAAAGAAGTGCCTGATGCATATTTAGCCTTACCAGATATTATGTTTGGACAAACAATTGCATTACTTACTTCAATCAAAGTAGGAAACACTCCAGATACTCCGTCCCCAACAGGCACTGTTAACCGTGTTGTTAAAGGAGTAACAATTCACAAATTCATCAAATAAAATTCAAATTTTGAAAACAGTTTCAGACTAAAATATAAATTAATTTAAGGAGTTAACTATTATGTCATATTACATCCATGCGGGAAAATTCTTTTTAGAAAATAGAACTGAAAAGGGAGGTTATCTTGAGGTTCAAGATGATGGTAACTTTGGTCTATATTATCGAGAAGATGAAAAGCCGAGTCATGGCTTAATTAAAGAATATGGCGATCAATGGATTGCCCCTGGTTATGTAGATACACATATTCATGGTTTGCTTGATGAAGATACGATGAAGAGTGACTGGGAAGGCATTGACAAGATCTCAAATGGCTTATTACAAGCAGGTGTAACTAGCTGGTTACCAACAACTATTACTGCTAGTGACAAAGAATTAACAGAAACTTGTGAAAAGTTTGCTGCACATAAGGGTGAAGAAACTGGTGCTAAAATTCAAGGTTTGCATTTTGAAGGACCTTTCTTTACTCCAAAGCATGGTGGAGCAGAAAATCCAAAGTACATGACTGATCCATCAATTATGCTTTTGAAAAAATGGCGTAAAGCTTCAGATGACATGCTAATTAAGATTTCAATGGCACCTGAAAGAAAAAATGCTCGTCAGTTTGTACGTGAGACAGTAAAAATGGGCTTGGTCGTTGCCTTAGGTCACTCAGATTCTAATTTTGAAGACGCTATTGGGTGTGTTGAAGCTGGTGCTAGCGTATTTACTCATACATTCAACGGAATGAATAGTTTATCACAACACTCACCTAATATTATTGGTGCTGCTTTTTCTTCACGTTTAACAACAGATGAATTAATCTGCGATGGTCACCATGTTGAAGAACCAGCTGTTCGTGCTTTGGTAAATGCACGTGGACCAGAACATATTGCCTTGATTACAGATTGTATGCAAGCAGGTTTAATGCCAGATGGGGACTATGTTTTAGGTGAATTGCCAGTTTATGTTAAGGATGGAATGGCACGTCTAAAAGAAACTAATAATTTGGCAGGTAGTATTTTGCTCTTAAAGGATGCAGTTAAGAATGTAGTTGATTGGAATGTTGCAACACCTGAAGATGCAGTTATGATGGCGAGTTATGTGCCAGCTAAGAGTTGTAATTTACTTGATAAGTGTGGAGTGATTAAGCCAGATCACCCAGCTGATTTTGTTGTATTAAACCATGATATGACTGTAAGTGAAACTTATTTAAATGGTGAATCACGTTACAAAGCTTAAAAGTTTATATCTTTACAAGTAACTTTAGAAAATCTTAAAAAAGTGGTTGCAACCAGTTGACTAGCAAAACTTAATATACTAAGATTGAAAATGTAGAAAGCGTTTACAAAGTATTTACAAAAAATGGAGGAATCTCTATGAATATTGTGGGAGCTAGAATTGATGGACGACTTGTCCATGGTCAAGTAGCTAATCTTTGGACACCAAAACTTCAAGCTGATCGTATTATTGTTGTTGATGAAGAAGCAGCAAAAAGCGACATTCAAAAAAGTGGGTTAAGAATGGCTACACCTCTTACTACTCGTCTTAGTGTTTTACCAGCAAAGGTTGCAGCCGATCACTTAATTCATGATCGTTATGGTAATCAGCGAGTATTTATTGTCGCTAAAAAACCAGCAGCCTTCTTAGATTTAATTAACTTGGGTCTTAAACTTGATACCTTGAATGTAGGTACCATGTCTCAAACTGATACTACTAAGCAAGTGACTAAGCAGATCAATGTTGAGGAAAAAGACGTTGAAGACTTTAAGAAAATAGCAGATAAGGGTGTGAAAATCATAGCTCAGTTAACTCCAAGCGATGATTCTCATGACTTTATGAAATTAATGAACGAAAAGATTAAATAGGAGGTTTAATTATGGCTTGGTGGCAAATATTACTACTTACCCTCTATGCTGGATATGAAATTCTTGATGAATTACAAATTTATTCATCATTGAATACACCAGTTGGAGCTGGCTTGATTGCTGGTTTAATCATGGGTGACTTAAAAACCGGTTTAATTATTGGTGGTGCCATGCAACTTACAGTTTTAGGTGTTGGTACTTTCGGTGGTGCTTCTAAGATTGATGCAACTACTGGTACAGTTTTAGCAACAGCATTTTCTGTAAGTATTAAAGGAATGAGCCCACAAGTAGCTATTTCTTCAATTGCGGTTCCTGTAGCTGCAATCATGGTTCAATTGGACGTTTTGGCAAGATTTGCTAACACTTATTTTGCTCACAGAATTGATCACTTAATTGAAGAAAACAATTATAAGGGAATCGAGAGAAACTTCCTTTACGGTGCGATTCCATGGGCTTTATCTCGTGCAATCCCTGTCTTTATCGCTTTAGCATTTGGACGCGGCTTGGTTCAAACAATTGCTAACTCATTGAATGGAAACTTAAAGTGGTTAGGTACTGGTTTAACAGTAGCCGGTGCTGTCCTTCCTGCAGTTGGTTTTGCTATTTTGCTTCGTTACTTACCAGTTAAGAAGCACATCGCTTACTTAATTATGGGATTCACATTTACTACTTTATTCTCAGTTTTATTTACAAGCATTCAAACCTTAGGTACAGGTATTCAAGCAGCAAATAAATCATTTACTGCAACTTTCAATGGCTTTGATTGGATTAGCATTCGCAATCTTACACTACAAGGATGAAATTAGTGGCAAAGGTGGTAGTGGTAAAGGCGGAACAAAAGAAGCCACAACTACTACAGAATCCACTAATGTAGCTTCAGAGGGGGAAATCACCGATGATGAACTCTAAACCAACTTATAAATTAACAGATAAAGACTTTAATCAAATTAACAGACGTTCTCTATTCGGTTTCCAACTAGGTTGGAACTATGAAAGAATGCAGAATACTGGATATTTATTCTTAATCTTGCCACAACTTCGTAAGATTTATGGTGATAATACTCCAGAATTACAAGAAATGATGAAGACGCATGTTCAGTTCTTTAACACTTCTAACTTCTTCAACACTATTATTACTGGTATTGACTTAGCTATTGAAGAAAATGAAGGTGTTGAAGGTAAAGATACTGTTACTGGTTTAAAGGTTGGATTAATGGGACCTTTTGCCGCAATTGGTGACTCAATCTTTGCTGCATTGATTCCAACAATCTTCGGTGCCTTGGCTGCTTCTATGGCTTCTCAGGAAACCCAGTTGGTGTATTTATCTGGATTGCTGCTCAAATTGCTATCTGTTTCTTCAGATGGAAGCAACTACGGTTTGCTTATGATAAAGGAGTAACTCTTGTTACTGATATGAGAGACCGTTTGAATGCTTTAACTGATGCTGCTACAGTACTTGGTGTATTTATGGTTGGTGCTTTAGTAGCTACGATGGTTAACGTTAAGTTTGCTTGGGTACCACAAATTGGTAAAGTTACCATGGACATCCAAAACAACTTAGATATGATCATTCCTAAACTATTGCCTGCTTTGATTGTTGGCTTTGTTTACTGGTTACTTGGAAAGAAGAAGATGACTTCAACTAAGGCTATCTTAATTGTTTTAGTTCTTTCAGTTATTCTTGGCGGTGTTGGTGTTCTTGCTAAGATTTAGCAGTAAATTAAAGGAAAAATATTATGACAAAAGAATTAGTGCTAATCAGTCATGGTAAGATGGCTGAAGAAGTTAAAAAAAGTGCAGAATTGATTATGGGTCCTCAAGAACATATTCATGTAGTATGTTTACTTCCAGAAGAAGGACCAGAAGATTTTGAAAAGAAGTTTCAAGCTACCATTAACGGCATTCCGGAAGAAGATTTAACAGTATTTGCTGATTTAATGGGTGGCACACCAGCTAACACAGTTAGTCGCTTGATTATGAGTGGTCAAGATATTCACCTAATTGCAGGGATGAATCTGGCAATGGTAATTGATTGGCTCAATAGTCAAATGATTGGTAATGATGCAGATTCTGTGGCTGCTGGTAAAGCAGGGATTGTAGATATTAATCAAATGCTTGCTAGCATTAAGAAATAAATACATTAAAGAAATAAAGAATGGCTCACGTTGGTAAAACTTACGCGAGCCATTTCTTTTTATTGATGCTTAATCTTTAGGAAGTTTTAGGATAAGCTAATACGTATGAAGTATAAGTAAGATAAATACTAGTAAAGATTAAAGAAGTGAAAAAATGAGAAAATTTTGTTCAAAATGTGGAGCACCCTTAAAACCTGATGATCAATTTTGCTCAATATGTGGTACTCCTGTTGATGGTAACAGTAAACACGAACTGGAAAAAATAAATTCTATTAAGCAAAGACCACAAGTCAAAAGAAGTGAAATTCGTAATTCTAAGAGAAATTTCAAAACAAGAAATATTATTATCGGAGTAGTTATCGCTATTGTAGTGCTTGTTGCTGGAGGGTGGGCAATTTATCAACATGGCCGCTCTTCAGCAGAAAGCAAAATAATTGGTGGTAATGGCAGACTAACTACTGCTGAAATAAAAAAGATGCCAAATAAACAACTAGCTGCTTGGGCAATTCTCTACGCAGATAAAAAATATGGTAAAAAATGGGGAGAAGCAGCAGATGAATTAAGAAGTGGACATTTAACAATTAAGAGTTACTCAAGCCATAAATTTGGCGACTACGAAATTAGTGCTACAAATGGTAGTACTTTGTATGCTGTAAATAACCAAGTAGGATATCTTATTTCTAAAGATAAAAAAGAGATAACTTATGTCGGAAATAAGTCGAATTATAGTAATAGAGATGTTTTAGAACAAATTTATCCAGTAGTTAAATCTGAAAATACTGAAGAGAATGTAAGTAATTGGAATAATAATTTAACAATTGTTAAGGGAAAAGATCGTACTGCCTCTTCAAGTACAAAAAAATTTACGACTGAAGAAAAGAAAGACACTAAGGCAACTAAATTATGGTCGGATGAGCAGAGAGACAGGTTAATTAGTTATATGGATGAATTTGGTGATAAAATGCACCAACCATATTCGCATTATACTGGTAGCGGAAGTATAACAACTGCAGCTGGTCAAGAATACCCGAGTTTTCTATCAGAAGGAAAATTCAAATTGAGTTCAGGTGATAAGGATAGTCGTGATCCTGAAGATATGGATAGTATTAACCTCAAGTGGAATCCAGATGTTACTGATAAAGACAATGATAGTAATACATACAATGTAGTTGCAATCTTTAACTATAATGGAAAAAGTGCTGAACAGCACATTACTTATCTTTTTTGCTTTTACCATGGAGAACCAGTAGCTCTTGTTGATCAAACAACTAATGGAGAATACACCGTGGTTCATGCAACTGCCAACCATGACTTAACTTCTAACTTTGAAGAAATTGCTAATAATGATTAGAAAAAGAAAAATCTGGTAGAAACCATCTACCAGATTTTTTTATTTATTAATATACAGCACCATCATAGAAGTTGTATCTTGGACGGTTGAAATCAAATGTAGCTAATTCACTCATTTTAATTACGTTGTCAGCAACGCCCCAACTCATTAAATTGATTGATTCACCATATAATTCATCAGGAATTACAAGTAAAACATACTTTCCTTGAGACATAGCGTAACCTAATTCCATCCCTAAACCAACGTCTTCTTCTTTAGGAACATAAACGCCAAGCATAACGTCACTAGTTTTAATACCAACTAAGTCACCATTATAAGTTGCTTGTGCCCATTCTTTATCATGTAAGTATTCGGGATGTTCGTCAACACGAATATCTTTATATTGATTTTGAAGAGGAACATAGCTGTTTTCTAAATCAATAGTAGGATTAGCATTGAGAGCGCTCATTGCATCTTTGTAAGCCTTGTTTTGAGTTTCAGTAAACCAACCAGCACCAAAATAAACTGTTTTTTGTTTTGTCATGGAAAAACCTTTCTTTCTTATTGGTGGAATATTTTTTACATTAACTAACTTTAACAAAATTTGCTCAAAAGAAACACCCACTTTTTGTGTTTTTGAAATCGGTTTTATATAATGAAACTAGAAATTTTTGCTTAGGAAAGGCGGAACCTACTACGAATACTAAAAAAAGTCTTTTCGATCCGCAAGCTGTCTTTGTAACAGACTTAACTGATCGAAACGAGATATTCAAGACCGTTTCTCAAAAATTATATGACTTAGGCTATGTTAAAGAAGATTTTTTAGGCGATATTATTGAACGTGAAGATAAGTATCCAACTGGAATTTCAATGAGACCTTTATCTAGAGAACTTCCAGATGTTGCAGTTCCTCATACTGAAGGGGATTATGTTAGCGCACAATTAATTGTACCGATTGCTCTTAGAAATTCAGCAACTTTTAATAATATGGTTAATCCAAGCGAAGCATTGGAAGTTAAGTTCTTATTTTTGATTTTGAATAATGATCCAGATATGCATTCAACTATTTTGGCTAAAATTATGGACTTTCTAGCTGGAACTTCAGTTGATGATTTAAATGAATTATTTAATTCAGATTCAAATGAAGAAATTTATGATTTTTTAGAGAATAATTTTGAAATTGAAAAATAAAAAGAAGCTGCTTTGCAGCTTCTTTTTGTCTCCAGATTAAATTATTAAACTTCCGGATAATCAGTACTTGAAAATGAAAGTGAAAAGTAATCACACCGTTTATAGCCAATAACTAGTTCAACTACTTCACCTGTAGTAGATAAAATAGTTTTTTTGACTTGTCGTACAACGGGATAATCTTTAGCTATTTTTAGTTGCTTACTAATTTCGCTATCAGCTTTTACAATTGTGTCTGTTTCAGTAAAGGGCTCATCAAATAGATACAATTGCTTATCGCTTTGCAAGGTTTCATAGATACTATGATAATTATTCGGATCTTTAGCTAAATTTCGATTAATAAATTTAGCTGGTATAAATGAACGGTGCACCATAAATGGTGTGTCACCAATTAAACGTAAACGTTCAATATAGTAGTAACTATCATATTTGGGTAAGCCGAGTTTTTTTTAAGATTTCGCTCTGCTTTTCCTCTTGGAGTTTCAAAACTTTAACTGTATCTTCTTCTTGTTTGTTTGAGAAGACTTCATTATCACTAAGACGAACTAATTTATCTTTTCTTGATCGTGAAATAAAAGTGCCTTTTCCTTGATGACGAACTAAATATCCTGCCTTGACAAGATCTTTCACAGCTCGGATAACAGTAATTGAAGAAACATTAAACTTATCTTTTAATTGAGCTTCACTATAAAATTTATCTCCATATTTAAATTTGCCAGAGATAATTTCTTGCTTTAGCTCGTTTTCAATTTGTAAATATTTTGGAATATCCATAATCTATATTAATCCTCAAGATAGATTCTCCTAAGATCCATGATATTACTGCTTGAGAGCTTCATGGTAGAACGAAGGTATTCGTTGATGCCACCGTATTGCTGGTTTAGGACGTGTACAGCATGGTCTAAGTATTCTGGATAGACTGACTGAATATCTTTAATAGACTGCAATACACGCTTGCTAGAACCGTCAGCGGCTGCTTGCTTAAGCATGGCATCAACAAAACTTTTTGTTGTGATATTGGTTAGAGTATAGTCATATTTGATAGTAGTAAAAGGTACACCTAATGCTGATAAGATCAATAAAGCTCCAAATCCTGTCCGATCTTTTCCGGCAGTACAGTGGAAAAGAAGAGCATTCTTGTCTTTATCATTTGTAAGCAAAAGGTCAAAGAATTTACGGTAAGCTTTTTGAGCAGTCTGTCCATTGATCATGTCTTCATAGGCAAAGAACATATGCTTAAAGCCAAATTCAGGATCTTTTTCGGCATTCTCTTCTAAAGCAAAGATCCCCTTAGATGCATTAGTTAAATCATCACTAAAAACTGGATCAAAAACATATTTAGCGCCTTCTGGAACACGATCAGGATGATCATTTTTTTCTTTTTCTGTTCTAAAGTCAACGTCATACTTAACGCCATGCTTTTGCAATAATTCTAAGTCTGATGAAGAAAGATCAGCTAAATTACCAGTTCTAAGTAATTTATTATATTTAATTGTTTGACCGGATACAGTCTTATAGCCTCCAAGTTCGCGGAAATTGCGACCATTTTGGATGCCAATTAATTTCGTCTCATAATTTTCGCTCATTAGTATTTTTCCTCACTATAGTTATTTAAATACAGTATTATTACTTTAACATATTTTTTCTTAGATATTTTATTTTTCTCAGATCTATAAAAAGAAAACAAACTTATTAATTGGTATAATTAATGGTAAAATTACAATGTAAAGATACAAATTCCATGCGGAGATGATTACTTATGGTAGAAGATTATGACAACATTTTAGTTCCTGTTGATGGTTCTGAAACTGCAGAGCGTGCGTTTGATAAAGCAGTAAAGATTGCTCTTGATAACAATGCTCATCTGGATGTATTGAATGTTATTGATACTCGTCAATTTATGGGGGAAATGCAGGATACTTTGATTTCTGGGGATACCATTTATCAAATGACGCAGGATTCCGAAGAGTATTTAAAGAGTCTAAAAGAATGGGCTAAGGAACACTTTAATTTTACTGATGTTTCTTACCATATTCGTTATGGCTCCCCTAAGAGAATTATTGCTGTTGATTTTATTAAAGATCACCACAACGATTTAATTATTATGGGTGCAACTGGTATGAACGCAGTTGAAAGAATGTTAATGGGTAGTGTTACTGCTTATGTTAACCAACATGCTTTATCAGATGTGTTAATTGTTAAGACTGATCTTGATAATAACAAGGTTGCAAAACCTAAGAAAAAGTACTTTTAAAAAAAGAACATTATGAAATTCACTCTATCAGTAATGATAGAGTGTTTTTTTATAAAGTGGATCGATCCAATTCAATAAATTAATATTTACTAGCGCTTACATTAAAATAATAGTACCCAAGTACGAATATTTTTGATATGATACTTAAGAACGAACGTTAGTACTAGGGAAAGGGAGAACGATAATGGTGAATTTCGATTACAACATTATAAAATGTAACCAAGATTCAGTGGCTCGTTCTTGGGCTGATTCCTTCGGTGGATCAGTCTTCATTAGTGTTGGCGCTTTCGTTGTTTTTTTAGCGACTTTTCTGGCTCAATGTGATTAGCTCTTTTTGTCAGCTCATCATGTTGGGTCTTTTTTGTATTTGTCATTTAATGTTTTTTCATTAGGAGGAAATGATGAAAAAGTTCAAAAAAGTCTTAGTAGGCCTTTTTGCAATTTTACTTGCTGTTGTTGCAACTGCTTGTTCTAACAAATCAAACAGTTCAAAGGATGGTTATACACCAAAATCATTAACTATCCAATTTGTACCTAGTCAAGCTGCTAATAAGCTTGAAGCTCGTGCTAAGCCTTTAGAAAAAATGCTTTCTAAAAAGCTTGGAATCCCAGTTCATGTTTCAATGTCAACTGATTACAACACAGTTGTTGAAGCTATGAAATCTAAAAAAGTTGATGTTGGTTTCTTACCACCTGATGGTTATGTATTAGCTCATAAACAAGGAGCTGCTGACGTTTTACTCCAATCTCAACGTTACGGCGTTAAGCAACCTGGTGGTAAGGCAACTAATAAATTAGTTGATTACTATAGAGCAGAAATTCTTGTTAAGAAGGGTTCTAAAATTAAATCTTGGAAGGATCTAAAAGGCAAGAGTATTTCAGTTCAAAACCCAACTTCTTCAGCAGGTTATGTTTTCCCAATTGCTGAACTTGGAGAAAAAGGTTTGGATGTGCCAAAGGATTGTAAGTTAGTTACTGTTACTGGCCAAGACCAAGCAGTTTTGAATGTATTAAATGGTGATACTGACGCAGCATTTGTGTTTGAAGATGCTCGTAACACTGTTAAAAAAGACAATCCTAAGATTATGGACCAAGTTGTCCCAATTTACTTCACTAAGCCAATTCCTAACGATACTATTTCTGTTAGAAGTGATATGTCTAAGTCCTTCCAAAAGAAACTTGCAAAGGCATTTATTGAAGTTGGTGAATCTAAAGAAGGTAAGAAGATTATCGAATCAATTTATAGTCACGAAGGCTACACTAAGTCTAAGGACAGCAACTTCGATATTGTTCGTAAGTATGACAAGATTATTGCCAAGGACAAGAAATAGTCAATTAAATAAAGCTTAGTTAGTAAAAGATAATTGTCTCTAAAAGACGATTATCTTTTTATGCACTGTAGTCAATTTAAATAATGTTAAGGAGATTTTTTAAATTAAATGGCAGCTACTAATCAGCCGATGATTCAACTAAAAAACGTTAGTAAAATTTATGATAACGGAACAGTTGGTTTAAAGGATATTAACTTAAATATTGATAAGGGAGAATTTATAGTAGTAGTAGGTCTATCTGGTGCAGGTAAGTCTACTTTACTTCGTTCAATTAACCGTCTACAAGATGTCTCAGAAGGAGATATTATAATTGATGGTAAATCAATTACTTCTGCTAAGGGTAAAGACTTACGCGAAATTCGCCGTGATATTGGAATGATTTTCCAAAGCTTTAACTTGGTTAAACGTTCAAGTGTTTTACGCAATGTTTTAACTGGTCGAGTAGGCTACTATCCAACTTGGAAAACAACTTTTAACCTATTTACTAAGGAAGATAAGCAAAAAGCATACGAAGCGCTCCAACGTGTTGATTTAGCAGATAAAGTTTATACTCGTGCGGATCAACTTTCCGGTGGACAACAGCAACGTGTTGCTATTGCCCGTGTGCTTACTCAAAATCCTAAGATTATTTTAGCTGATGAACCAACAGCTTCACTTGATCCTCAAACTTCACGTCGAGTTATGCATGATTTGAAGATGCTTAATGAAGAATACGGGATGACTGTAGTTGCTAACCTTCACAGCGTAGAACTTGCTAAGGAATTTGGAGATCGAGTAATCGGTGTTCGTGCAGGTCAAATTGTTTATGATGGTAAGATGAGTGAAACTTCTCAAGCTGTCTTTGACGATATTTACAATGGTGGAAATGGCAAGAAAGGGGAAGAAGATGCCTAAATCTAAGGAACAGCATTTAGCTGAATTGCCTAAAAAGAAATTCAAAATTATGAACCTTGTATGGGTCGTAATTATGGTTTTAGGTCTCTTTCTTTCAGTAGATGTAACAAATACCCATATTAGTGTTTTATTTAATAACTTTAGTCAATTCACTGATATTTTTGTTCAAATGTGTCACCCCGATTGGGGATATGCCGCTACGGCAGTTCCACTTTTAATTGAAACAATTAAAATGGCAATTTTAGGAACTGTAATGGGATCAGCCATCGCCTTTGTTTATTCTCTTTTAATCGCTAGAAATATTGTTAAGAATAAGGCCGTTACTGGAATTCTAAGAATAATTATGAATATTGTTAGAACTATTCCAGACCTACTCTTAGGTGCAATCTTTGTTGCCGTTGTAGGTATTGGTCCAGTTGCCGGTGTTCTAGCCTTAACTGTATTTACATTTGGTGTGGTTGTTAAATTATTCTATGAAGCAATTGAAACAATTGACCCAGGTCCAATCGAAGCTTTAACAGCCGTTGGTGCAAATAAACTACAAATTATTCATTTTGCTGTGATGCCACAAATACTTACTTACTTTATTTCTTATGTTTTATATGCATTTGAAATTAATGTCAGAGCTTCAACAGTTCTTGGATATATTGGTGCCGGTGGTATTGGTTTGTACTTACAACAAACTCTTCAAGTCTTTGACTATGCTAAGACCGGTATGATTATCTTAGTTATTATCGTTGTCGTAGTTATTATCGACTACATTTCTACTAAATCTCGGGAGGCGTTGATGAAATAATGGATACTACAATGAAAAAATTACCTCCTAAACCAGTGGATACTAAGAAGAAGGTTCAACACTGGACAATTGCCATTGTTACTATCATTTTAATTATTTGGTCATTTGTAGGAATGGATTTTGGCGGAATAAAAGCAAGTGCAGGTCAAATCGCAGGAGCTATTGTTGCCGGAATTTTTCATCCAGATTGGTCATATGTATATAACGGAAGTGGTGAAGATTTAATTTCTCAATTATGGGAAACAATCTGTATTGCTTTCTTGGGTACTTTTATTTCTGCAATTATTTCTTTACCTTTCGCCTTTTGGGCAGCTAATACTCGTCATAAGAAATGGTATACATCCCGTTCAGGAAAAGTTGTATTAGCCGTTATTCGTTCATTCCCAGAAATTGTTTTAGCTTTGATGTTTATTAAGGCAGTAGGACCAGGTTCTGCAGCCGGTGTACTAGCTTTAGGTTTCCACTCAGTTGGTATGCTTGCTAAATTGTTTTCAGAAGCAATTGAAAACCTTGAAGAAGGTGCAAATGAAGCCGTTACTGCAGCTGGTGGATCTAAGTTTAACATTATTATGTTTGCTACTATGCCTAACTTAATGCCAGCCTTGATTTCTAATACTTTGTATCGATTTGATGTTTCAATTCGTTCAGCATCTATTCTAGGTTTAGTTGGTGCTGGTGGTATTGGTTATCCATTAATCATTGCCTTGCAATACCGTCAATGGAATCGTGTTGGTGTAATTCTAGTTGGTATTATTGTCATGGTTGTTGTTATTGACTGGATTTCTGGCTGGATTCGAAAGAAATTAGTTTAATTAATTAGTAAAACATGTAGTTTATCTAAACTACATGTTTTTATTTTGGTAAATTATAAATTTTTTTGTAATATCTACCTATAATATGGATAAGTACAGGAAAAAAAGAACTTTTTTGTTATAATGGAAGTTGTATTTCAAGGAGGACAATATGGATAATTTAACTACCATGACATTGGCTGACGATATGGCTTTATCACAAGAAAAGATTATCAACGGCCAACAAGACCTGAATACCAAGAGAATTTATAATGAAATTAATAGTTTGGATATTCTTGATAAGCCAATCGAAGAATACTTTGATATGACTCAAGATGAATACTACAATAGTGAATCTGATGGTAAATTAACTTTACTACATTTAGATAAACCATTACGTGAATTAAATGATCGTATTTTAACTAACCACGTAGATGGATATGTAGATCAAGACGAGATTAATTTAACCTATAATCATGAGGATCCATTGCAAGATGGTAGCTATGATCGTGCTACTGATTTACATGTACTTTTATATAGTTTAAAAGTCATTGGCGCTGTGAGAGCTATTGCTCCGAATGATTTGAAAAAGGTTTTGTCTAAAGATGCGGTTTTATCATTGGGTCTTGCCGCAAATGCTTTGGCAAATAATTAACCCCAAGGCCAACTAAAGGCCTTTTTTTGTGTGATGAGTGGGGAAGAGTATCATGAAAATTATCAAGAAAACCAAGGGTATGATTGATAAATTTTCCGGTGTTACCCGGAAGATGATGCGAAAGAAAAGTAATATTTCATTTGATGGAATGCAAAAGTATATGACTGTTGGTGAGTATAACGTTGGAGCGCCTGAAGGAACTCCACATGGTGAAGAATATAAGCTTATTGTTTATAAAGATACTGACAATGTCTTACACCAAGCTTTACGTTCGATTAATGCGTCTGATCTAGCACCAGCTTATGTTCGGAAGTTTGATAAAAGGCTAAATCGTTATACTGCATTTGTTAATAAGCAGACAGGACGTCGTTATATCGTTGAAGATCAACTAGATCAGTTAGTAGATTATGTAAAAAAGCATAGCCGAGATGGCTATAACTCAATTAATATCGGTGTTTTAACCGATACACACTATAAAGATGCTGACAGTATTGATTTTTATGGGCATAACGGACTTCGTCATGTTAAAGAGTTTAATTATCTTGAAGATAAAGATGTTTTAGATTTAAAGGCTCATTTAGGTGATTGGATGGATGGATCCGATCCAGGATTAGTTGGCGAAGCAGAGTTGATATCTTTGTCTAGAACGTTTAGATCTAAAAAAACTAACTTTGCTGTCATCAAAGGTAATCACGATGAAAATGATAAATTTGATGAGCACCATGATCTGAGAGCTAGTTTTCCGGAAAATGAATTTGAAGATATAATGTGGCCAAGTATGTATGCGCAAGATGGTATTCACTATATCACGCGCAAGCACGGGGTTGCATATTTTGATAAAGATGATGTCAGAATCATTACGGTCAATACATCTGATTTACCTTATGAGCTAGATGAGCAAGGTAAGAAAAAATACGATACTAAACTTGCTTTAGCGATTCGTGAAGATCAGATGCAAGAAATTATCGAAATTCTTGAAAATTCAAATGGTAAAACAATTATTTTCATGAGTCATGCAAATCCTATTACTCGCAAGGGAACGAATGCCTTGAAATTTAATGGGCGTTCTCTACATGAATTAATGGTTGCCTTCAATCAACGTGAAAAAGGCTATCTTAATTCAAGGGATGTTCCTCCTGAATTTACCCTAGCTAATAGCTTTGATTTCACAAAGATAAAAAATGCAAAAATAGTTGCATATTTATGTGGACACCGTCATACTGAAGACCAATATCGTATTAACGGTATACAATATATATTTTTTAATTGCTCGGCTCTCATGGGCCCAAACCATGCGCTTACTACGCAATACAATAAGCGCTGGAATAGACAGATGGATCATGCTAATGAAGCAGCTGGATATATAGTAAATGTTGATGTTCAAAGACATTTATTACAAGTATTTGGATACGGAGCTGCTTCTAAGAGACGATTCTATCGAATTTAGTTTTTGAAATGTAAATAGCTTATAATAAGACTACTGTTTATTTTGAGGTGAAAGTTACTTATGTGTGGAATTTGTGCGTTTTTTGATCCTGAATTAAAGGATAAAGACTGTGCTATTCAAGGAATGATGGATACAATTAAACACCGTGGTCCATCTTCCGATGGAAAATATACTAATGATAAGGTGGCTTTAGGTTTTAGACGTTTGTCAATTATTGACCTTCGTGGTGGAAGTCAACCAATTTTTAATGAAGATAAAAGTAGAGCAATTATTTTTAATGGGGAAATTTATAATTTTAAACCATTAAGAAAAGAATTAATTGATGCAGGTCATACCTTTACTACTAAGGCTGATACTGAAGTTTTACTTCACGGCTATGAAGAATGGGGAATGGATGGCTTATTGAAGAAAGTTCGTGGTATGTTTGCTTTTGTAATTTGGGATGACAATACCAAGACTTTATATGGTGCTCGTGACTTCTTCGGAATTAAGCCAATGTACTACTCAGACCAAAATGGTAAGTTAATTGTTGGTAGTGAATTGAAGAGCTTCTTAGCTTACCCAGGCTTTAAAAAGGAATTAAATACTGAAGCAGTTAAGCCATACTTAATGAACCAATATAATGACTTAAAGGAAACTTTCTTTAAAGGTGTTTACCGCTTCCCAGCAGGTCACTGGTTCGAATATAAAGATGGCAAAATGAAGACTCATCAATACTGGGATGCTAAGTATGTTGAAAATAGCTTAAGTTTTGAAGAAACCTTAGACAAAATCAATGAAGACTTAAAAGAAACTGTTGATTTATACAGAAATGCGGACGTACCAGTTGGTGCATTCTTGTCTGAAGGTATTGATTCTTCTTACTTAACTAGTTTACTTGATCCTGAAGATGTCTTCTCAGTTTCTTTTGATGATTCTACATATAATGAAGCATCAAAAGCTAAGGCACTTTCTGACTTACACGGCTGGAAATTCTTTGCAGATAAAGTTGATGCAGATGAAGCAATGCGCGACTTCCCAGAAATGCAATATCACATGGACGAACCAGATGCTAACCCATCTATTATTCCATTATGGTACTTGTGTAAATTAGCTAGAAAGCATGTTACTGTTGCACTTTCTGGTGAAGGTGCTGATGAATTATTTGCAGGCTACGTTAACTATGGAATGCATACCCATAATGATGTAATTAAGGTCTTTACTGCTGGCCTTAAGAAATTACCTAAGAAAAGTCGTGTTCGTTTAGCTCATAAGATTAAGAAGATGCCTAACTTCCCAGGTAAAGTACATATGTACACTAACTTGGCAGAGCCAAGTGAATTTTATGTTGGACAATCTGTCATTTATGATATGGACTATCCAACTATCTTTACTTCTAAAGATGCTAATGGTATTTTGCGTGATAAATACAAGAATGATCTGACAGTTAACGGTATTTATCAAGAAGACTTTAAGAAAGTTAAAAATATTGATGAAGTTAAGCAAATGCAATATATTGATCTTCACCACTTTATGCTTAATGATATTGAGCAAAAAGCAGATAAGATCTCAATGGCTCACTCTCTAGAATTACGTGTGCCATATCTTGATAAGAAGATTGCAGAACTTGCTAACTCAATTCCAACTAAATATTTAGTTAACCGGCACGATACTAAATATGCTCTTCGTAAAGCATCTGAGAAGGTCTTACCAGAAGAATGGGCTCAAAGACCTAAGCTTGGTTTCCCAACTCCAATTAAGCAATGGCTTAAGGAACCAAGATTTTACAAACAAGTTAGAGCATTGTTTACTGAAGACTTTGTAGATGACATTTTTGACCAAAAGAAGATTGTTAAATTGCTTGATGATAACTACAAGGGCGATGGTTCAGCTCGTCGTCAAATTTGGGCTATTTACACTTTCTTAGTTTGGTATAAATTATTCTTTGTTGATTATGATGAAACTGTTAAGAAGTATCAACATGTTCAACCAGAAGTAGCAGAATTAATCGAAAGTGGCAGACTTGTTTAATTAAAGTTAGAGAGAAGTACGGATACAAAATGGTACAAGCAAAATTTACTCCTATTTTACTCGGTAGTGACATCAATGTTTACGGAATGGCTCGCTCCTTCAACGAAGCTTATGGAATTAAGGTTCAAGCTTGGGCTGCTAGTCAATTAGCAGCAACGCGCTATTCTAAAATTGTTGACGTAGAAGTTCATGAAGGCTTTGAAGAAGATCCAGGCTTTATGAACGTTATGAAGCAAAAGATTGAAGAATACAAGAATCATCCAGAACCAGTTATTTTAATTGCTTGTGGAGATGGATACGCAGAATTATTGGCTAAGCATAAGGGTGAGTTGAAGGATACTTTTGTTGTTCCTTACATTGATTATGACTTGCTAGAGAAGCTAATTTCTAAAGAAGGTTTCTACGAAATTGCTGAAAAATATGGTCTTCCATATCCACATACTAAGATTGTGACTATGGATGACTATAAGGCTGAAAATTATTTGAATTTACCATTTGATTATCCAGTTGAATTGAAGCCAGAAGATCCAGTTTCATGGTTGAATTGTCAATTTGAAGGCCGTAAAAAAGCCTTTACTATTCACGATGAGGCAGAATTAGTAGATATCGTTGGTAAAATCTATACCAATGGTTATACTGAAGACTTGATTTTACAAGATTTCATTCCAGGCGATGATTCTAACATGCGTGTTCTTAATGCTTATGTTGATAAAGATCACAAGGTTAAGATGATGTGCTTAGGTCACCCACTTCTTGAAGACCCAACTCCTCAATCTATCGGTAATTACATGGCAATTTTGCCAGCCTTCAGTCAAAAGCTCTACGATACTGTTCAATCATTCCTTGAAAAATTGAACTATACTGGTATGGCTAACTTTGACATTAAGTACGATCCAAGAGATGGAGAATACAAATTCTTTGAGATCAACCTCCGTCAAGGTCGTTCAAGTTTCTATGTAACTTTAAATGGCTATAACTTAGCTAAGTGGTATGTAGATGATTATGTTGAAGATAATTTGAAAGATAAGCCAACAGTTTATGGAAATAAAGACGGTGCTAACTATATGTTGTGGCTTGGTGTTCCAAAGAAGATCTTTAAGGAATATGCTTACGACAACGGTTCAAAACGCCTAGCTGAAAAGTTAATTGACGAGGGTCACTATGGTACAACTGTCTTCTATGATAAAGATCGTAGCTTAAAACGTTGGTTATTGATGCACTACATGTTCCATAACTACTATGCTAGATATAAGAAGTACTACCAAGTAAATAAGGGACAATATTTTGAAGAAGAAGCTAAAAAATTAGAAAAGCAAGCTCTTCGTGATGGTCAACAAGAAAACCATGAGAATGAAATTTAATTAGAAAAATACTGCTGAGAATTTTTTACTCTCAGCAGTATTTTTTTGACTACTTTACTAATTATAGAAAATTTTGAAAATGAGCCTCTCTCTTGCTAGACGTGACTTTTGCTTAATACAATATATATGATCCAAAATGTCAATACCTACAATATCATGTAGTTTCTGATAGAATAGAACCATAGATATTGTGAAAGAAGAGAATAACCATGTTACAACAAGATGCTCAAATTAAATCAATTACTCAAATGACACTGCCAGAAACAGCTATTAAAAGAGACGGCAGCATCTATCCTTTTGCTCTTTACAAAATTGAAATGGTTTTAGATAGCTTGCATCTGACTGAACATGAAGCAGATATTTTACCTGCTATCCTTCAAAAATTAAATGGTGCAAAGCAGACTTCTACTGAGAAAATAGCAGATGCATTTGTTCAAACATTAATCGAACTCGGCTTTAGTGATGAAGCAAATGCTTATGTTGATTACCGTAGAGAAGATGAAGCTAATTTTAAGAAGCAAACTGAGACTACTAACCGTCTGGGACGTTTAATTCACCATGATCCAACAATTGTTAATGAAAATGCTAATAAAGATTCACGTGTTTTTTCAACTCAGCGTGATTTAACAGCCGGTGTAGTTGGTAAAACAATTGGTTTAACGATGATGCCAGAACATATTGCTAAGGCACACTTGCGTGGTGATATTCACTGGCATGACTTAGATTACACACCCCTCAGTCCTCTAACTAACTGTTGTTTGATTGACTTTAAAGAAATGCTAGGTCATGGCTTTACAATTGGAAATGCAAATATTGAATCTCCTCATTCAATCGAAACAGCCACTGCTCAAATGTCTCAAATTATTGCTAATGTTGCTTCTAGTCAATATGGAGGCTGTTCTGCCGACAGAGTAGATGAAGTTTTGGCTCCATATGCTGAAAAGAATTATCACAAGAATATTAAAGAAGCTAGCGAATTTTTTGACGATGAAGAAAAGATCAAAGCTTTTGCAGTTAAGCGAACAAAAAAGGATATCTATGATGCTATGCAAGCTCTTGAATATGAAATTAATACTCTATTTTCAAGTCAAGGGCAAACACCATTCACTACTTTAGGTTTTGGACTAGGAACATCTTGGATTGAACGTGAAATCCAAAAAGCAATCTTAAAGATTAGAATTGAGGGTTTAGGAAAAGATAAGAGAACAGCTATCTTTCCTAAATTAGTCTTTACGCTAAAGAAGGGGCTTAACTTACATCCTGGAGATCCGAACTATGATATCAAGGAATTAGCTTTGGAATGTTCTACTAAGCGTATGTATCCAGATATTGTTAGTTATGACATGATTAAGAAAATTACTGGATCATTTAAAGCTCCAATGGGTTGTCGTTCCTTCTTACAAGGGTGGAAAGATCCAGAAACTGGTAAAGAAGTAAATTCTGGTCGTATGAACTTAGGTGTTGTTACTTTAAACCTACCTAGAATTGCCATGGAATCAAAAGGAGACAAAGATTTATTCTGGCAAATTTTTAGAGAAAAAGTCCAAACAGCACATGAAGCTTTACAAATTAAGGCTAAACGGTGTACTGATGCTGTACCTGATAATGCCCCAATTCTTTACGAATATGGTGCTTTTGGTAAAAGACTAAATGCAGAAGATAATGTAAATGATCTTTTCAAGAATGGACGCTGTACAGTTTCCTTAGGTTATATTGGACTTTATGAAGTGGGTACAGTATTTTATGGTCCTAATTGGGAACATAATGAGGAAGCGCACCAATTTACTATTAATATTGTTAAAGAACTTCACGATTACTGCGCTAAATGGGAAAAAGAAGATCCAAATCACTATCACTACAGTGTATATTCAACCCCAAGTGAAAGCTTAACTGATAGATTTTGTCGTTTGGATACTAAAAAATTCGGTAAGGTTAAAGATATTACTGATAAGGAATATTACACTAATTCCTTCCACTATGATGTAAGAAAGCACCCAACTCCATTTGAAAAATTAGCTTTTGAAGCTCCTTATCCATTCTATGCTGCAGGTGGATTTATTCATTATTGTGAATATCCAAACCTTAAGCAAAATCCTAAGGCACTAGAGGCCGTTTGGGATTGGGCTTATGACAAAGTAGGGTACTTAGGAACCAACACTCCAATTGACCAATGCTACAAGTGTGGTTTTAAGGGTGAATTTAAGGCAACCGCTAAAGGCTTTGAATGTCCACAATGTGGAAATCATGATCCAGAAACTTGTGACTGTGTAAAGCGTACTTGTGGTTATCTAGGCAATCCTTTGAAACGTCCAATGGTTCATGGTCGTCATGAAGAAATTGTCCACCGTGTAAAGCACTTGAATATGGGAATGGAAGAAAAGATGGCTAAGGATGAAGTTAGAAAGAATGACGAATACTGATGCCAGAGAAAGATAAGAATAATCAAGAAGGTCCTGATGTTCGAGGAAATTTAATTAAGGTTAATGTTGGTGGAGATACAATTTTTGTTGATTCTAATCAATATAAGCCGCAAGTTGAACATGCCAAAAAGTTAAAACAACAACATAGAAAACCGAAGAATCCTAAGCCCCAAGAATGGAAGTCAGAAGAATACTCTAAGCATAAAATTGCTGACTATAAGCCATTTAATTTTGTTGATGGTGAAGGGGTTAGATGCAGCCTATATGTGAGTGGATGCTTGTTTGACTGTCCTGGTTGCTATAATTTAGCAGCCCAGAATTTTAATTATGGACGGCCTTATACTCAAGAATTAGAAGATAAAATTATTGAAGATATGTCTCAATCCTATGTGCAGGGGTTAACTTTATTAGGCGGCGAACCCTTTTTAAATACTTGGGTATGCTTGAAATTAATTAACCGGGTACGTAAAGAATTTGGACATAGTAAAGATATTTGGTCTTGGTCGGGCTATACCTGGGATGAACTTCAAAAAGAAACATCTGATAAGAAAGAAATGCTTTCAAAAATTGATATTTTAGTTGATGGACGTTTCATGGATGATTTGAAAGACCTGACACTACAATTTCGTGGTTCAAGTAACCAGCGAATTATTGATGTTCAAAAATCAATTAAGGCTAATAAGGTTGTTATTTGGAATAAATTAGTTAGATAAATTTGATAGAATAAGGGAAACAAGAGAGTTTCTCTTATTTTTTTAGGTGAAAAGATGCAAGAAAAGAATTTGGAATTAGTAGATAAAATTATGACTGCTCTTCAAGGGGTCGAAGATCCAGAGTTGTTGATTGACGTAGTCAATCTAGGTTTGATTTATGGAATCGATATTGAAGGAGATCATGCAACAATCAAGATGACCCTAACTATTGTGGGATGCCCCTTATCTACGTATTTACAAAATGCAATTGAAAAAGCAGTTTTGTCTGTGCCAGAAATAAATACTTGTGATATAAAGTTGGTTTGGTATCCAGTTTGGAATCCAGAACGCATGACAGTAGCTGCTAAGAAACAATTAGGGATGCTTGATAATGAACAAGCACTTGATCAAGAAAATGAAATTGAGGAAACAGAAGAGAAAGAGAAGATAATCGATTTTTCTGTTCCAATAAAGAAGCTTGCTGAAGAATATCCAGATTTTATTCAAATTATGTATGATTGCGGCTTTACAAGAATTAAAATTCCGGGCCTGTTGTCTACTGTAGGAAGGGTAATGACGATTCCGCTTGGTGCCCAAGCTATGAAAATTGATTTGGGTAAAATAAAGCAGGCGTTCGAAGATAAAGGCTACAAGGTGATTGATTAATGAAAGAACTAGATAAAGAACGACAAAAAGCTATTTTAAAAATTTTAAATTTTATTCAAGATGGTGGAGAGCTTGAGGAAGCAAAAAAAATGTTTCAAGCTGCTTTTGATCAAGTTGACGTGGCTGAAATCACTGCAGCAGAAAGAGAATTAATTGCTCAAGGCCTTGATCCAAGAAAAATCCAATATTTATGCAATGTTCACGCCGATGTTTTTAAGGGGAATATTAAGGAAAATAAGGAGAACTCTGAGTTTGAAAAACCAGGTCACCCTGTTCATACCTTCAAGTTAGAGAATATTGTCCTTAAGTCATTGGTAAATGACGCCTTATTACCAGATTTAGCTAAATGGGAAAAGGGAGATAAGGGTGCACTCTCAAAATTAAGACAGGAGTTAAAAGACCTAACCAAAATTCATTATCATTATGCCCGTAAGGAAACTTCAATGTTTCCCATCATGACTAAATATGGGATTACTGCACCACCGAAAGTTATGTGGGGCGTTGATGATAAAATCCGAAAACTTATCGGTCAAGCTAATTTACTGATTAGCCAAAAAGATATTAATAAGGCTGAAGTGTCTAAGGCAATAAAAGAGACAGCACATGAAGTTCTTGAAATGATTTTTAAGGAAGAAGAAATCATGTTGCCAATGATTGATGAAGTTGCCAGTGAAGAAGACTGGGGCAATGTCAAAAATGAAGAAGAACAGATTGGCTATACCTTGATTCAAAAACCAATGAATTGGAAACCTAAGGAAAAGCCTAAAAATGAGGGGCCACTTTCTATCGATAAATTAAGTAGCTTAGCACTAAATTTTGCAGAAGGGAGCTTAAATTTAGAACAATTATCTGCAATTTTGGATTTATTGCCTTTTGCATTAACTTTTATTGATGAAAATGATAAAGTAGCTTATTTTGGCGGAGGCGCCAATATTTTTCCCCATTCTAAAAATGCACTCGGCAATAGTGTTTATTCTTGTCATTTACCTGAGAGCGTACCACGAGTTAAAAAGATTTTTGACGATTTTCACCAAGGGAAAAAAGATAAGTATGAGTTTTGGTTTAAGCCAAGACATATGGGACGATACTTATACTTACAGTATTTTGCTGTGAGAAAAGATAATAAATATTTGGGCTGTTTAGAGGTTGCCCAAGATGTTACTGATATTAGAAATTGGAAGAATGAAAAGAAATAATTAGAAGACTCTACCTTTAGGCAGAGTCTTTTTACTATCGTGCAAAAATGTTCATTAATTGCTAGACTGAATGTAAGAATATAGAAGAAAAGGGTGAGAAAGTTGCATAGTAAGGAAAATATTCAACCAGATGATGAGATAAAGTTACATTGGCTTCTTTTAGGTGAGTTATTTACCTGGATTGGAGCCAGTTTTATTTGGCCACTAACTTCAGTTTATTTGAATAAAAGACTCCATGTTTCTTTGGCTATGATTGGAATAGTACTTTTGTTTAATTGTTTAGCTAATATGCTTGGTTCATTTATTGCTGGCTGGGCATATGATCATTTCAATCCATACTATTTAATTATCGCCGGCGCTGGCTTAGATGCCTTGGTACTATTTGGGATGGCTGCTAATCATACTTGGCCAATTTATTGGGTTTGGATGACTTTGACTGGTCTCCTGGGCGGCTGGAACGGTGCTTTAATTAATTCAATTGCAACTAGCATCAAGTCTAAGCCCGGTCGATATGTCTTTAATACAATTTATTTTGCACAAAATCTTGGTGTGGTATTAGGGACATTAATTGTAGGTTATATCTATGATTATTCAGTTACAATTTTATTTATAATTGCGGCCAGTCTTTTTGTGATTGTAAGTATAAATGCAGTAATTAATTATCGACCGATTATTAAGTTTCATTTAGAAAGAAAAGCTCAGCAAAATAAAGATAGTAAAAATAAGGCAACTCCGATGCCTGCTGCCAATCTAAATCTGACTATTGGCTTTTTCACTACCTTAGCTGTAATTTGGTTAATGTATATGAACTGGGAATCTAATCTTTCAGTTTATATGGTTTCTTTGGGAATACCTTTTCATTTATATAGTTTACTGTGGACAATTAACGCTGGTATTATTGTAATTGTTCAAGCATTTCTAAGTCGTTTTCCTAACACATTTAAGAACTTATTTCATCAAGTAGTATTTGGAGTTACTATGTTTGCTATTTCTTTTGTAACTCTAATTTTTGCAAAAGACTATGCTCACTTTGTATTTTCAATGGTTACTTTAACTCTCGGTGAATCAACTGCAATGCCGGCTATGCCTGCCTATGTCAATGACTTGTCACCTGTCGATAGTAAAGGTAAATATCAAGGGTTAACAATTTCAACGTCGGCTGTTGGAAGGGCGTTTGGACCTTTATTTGGAGGCTTAGTCATTGATAAGTTTGGCTATATCAATTTCTTTATTGTTGCTGCAGTTGGGATTTTTATGATGTTAGCCATTATTGTTCCCCTTCATATGAGATTAAGAGGAAAGTTGAAAATATTTAGGTAAACTTTTACATGATTTTTCTTATTAAGTGAAAAGCTTTACAGAATGAAAGCGATCTCTTCTTTTTATGAAAGCGCCATCTTATAATATAAATGTGCGGTAAATGAAAAGGAGATACACGATGAGAAAGATTTCACCTGAAGTTGCAAAACATATGGATAATTTATCTAATGAGGCTGGAGTAATCAGCGCATTAGCAATTGACCAAAGAGGATCATTAAAACGAATGTTAGCTGAGGCAGCAAATAAGCCTGCTGATGAAACAACAATTGTTGATTTTAAGGAAGCTGTTTCTAGTGAGTTGACTCCATATGCTTCTGCCATTTTGACAGATCCGGAATATGGTCTTCCAGCAACTAAGGTTAGAGATAAGAATTGTGGTTTATTACTATCTTATGAAAAGACTGGTTATGACGCTACTGAGCCAGGTAGAATGTGTGATTTGATTGCCGATCAATCAGCATTAAGAATTAAAAATGATGATGCCGATGCAGTTAAGTTCTTACTTTACTACGATCCAGACGAAAGTGATGAAATTAACGATAAGAAGAAGGCTTTTGTTGAAAGAGTAGGAGCTGAAACTAAAGCAAATGGATTACCATTTTTCCTTGAGTTATTAACTTATGATGGGAAAATTGATGATGCTAAAGGTGAAGAATACGCAAAGGTAAAACCTGAAAAAGTCTTCAAAACTATGGAAGAATTTTCTAAGCCTCAATATGATGTAACAGTTCTTAAAGTTGAGATGCCATTTAATATCAAGTTTATCGAAGGTTATAATGGTGACAATAACGTTGTTTACACACAAGAAGAAGCAAAGAAGTTATTGAAGAAACAATCAGATTTAACTGATTTACCATATATCTTTTTATCAGCTGGTGTAACTTCAGAAGAATTCATTGCAGAAATTAAGATGGCTGAAGAAGCAGGTGCTGACTTTAATGGTGTTCTTTGCGGGCGTGCAACGTGGAAGCCAGCAATTAAGCCATTTGCTGCTGAAGGAGAAAAGCAAGGTAGAGAATGGCTTTCAACTGAAGGAAAGAAAAATATCGAAAACTTGAATGATGCCCTTAAAGGTGCAAAATCATGGAAAGATAAGTTAGAAGTCGAAGAATAATAAATAAATTAACTATCGAAAAACAAGGTCAGAATTGGCCTTGTTTTTTTGCGTATACATGAGTTTAGGCATAACTTGAAAAAATATTTTTAACGCAATAAAATAAAAAAGGAATTGTTAATTTGGAGGAAAAAATGAAGGGATTAAAATATACAAGTTTGGCTGTTGCTGCATTAACAGCTACTCTTTTAGCAAGTACTAATAATAGTAAAGTTCAAGCTGCTACAACTGATAAAAATAACACTGTCACAGTTGCCAAGTCAGATAAAGAAAAGTTACAAGCTGCTGTTAATCAAGCACAAAACTCGGTCAGTAACGCTCAAGCAAGTGTAGATAGTAAAAAGAGTGCATTAACTGACGCACAAGCACAGGCAAAAGCACCAAACGATGCTTGTGATGCTCAACAAGCTAAGGTAAATGATAGCCAAAAGAATCTAGCTGATAAGCAAGCTATTGCAAAGCAAGCACAAGATAAGTTAGATAGTGCAAGTGCAGTAGCAAAGCAAGCAACTTCTGAAAATATTCAAAAGACTCAAAAGAATATTGCTGCACAGCAAGATGCAATTAAAGCTGCTAAGCAAAATGTCAGTGATGCAAATGCAGATTTAAATACAGCACAAAGTCAATTAGCGACTGCTAAGCAAAAACAAGCTGATGCTCAAAATTTAGTTAACAGTAAAGAAGCTGCAAAGAAAACTGCTGATAATAATGTTGCTAACGCTGAAGCTGCCGTTAAGAATAGTGGACTAGATGAAGCAAAACAAAATGTTCAAAAAGTTCAAAACGCATTAAATGATATTAAGAAGACAAATGCGGATAACGAATCAGTTTTGTCTAAGAATCAAGCTGTTTTAGCTGAAAATAATCAAAAGATAGCAACTGTTAATAATAATCTTGCAGCGGCAAACAAGGCTGTAGTAGATGCTCAAAACAATGTTAATGCTAAACAAAAGGCGCTGGCTGATGCACAACAAGCTTTGAAAGACTTACAAGATCAAGTTGCTCAAGATCAAGCAAGCGGAGCAGCTGGTTTCTTTAAGGCAATTGCTGACAATAAAGATAATTCTGAAAGTTTAAGAGAAGATGCTCAAACTGCATATAATATCATCACTGGTCAACCAAATGCTTACCAGGATATTACTGTAGAATGGGCTAAGGAAGCTGTTAAATTAGGTCAAGAAAACGACTCAACTTCATTAAGTAATATAGAAAAGGCTCTTGGATACTATCAACACTGGATGACATATCGCGATAAGTATGGCTTAAGCCATCCATCAATTTCTTTGACAGCTGTGGCTATTGCCATGCTTAGCTCGGACTTTCAACATTACTCTGATGAATTTAATCATCCTAGTTTATTAACTAGTAAGTATGGTCCATTTTATAGCGATGAAGAAGATATATCAGCTGGAGAGGTTAACCCAATTGACAATTGGATGAGTGAAAAAGACGATATTGATAAATATATTGAAGCTCATCCAGATGCAGCTGCTTATAGTTTTGAAAGTACCCATCCTCTAACTCAAGATGAGTGGGAAAAAGATGTTGATTTTTGGAACGATAAACCAGTATATATTGGACACTATACATCCATGATTAAGCCAGATGCTAACTACGTTGGATTGGCTGGAAATGAATATGAAATTCAACCAATGATGAATAATGCAGATAGTATGGATGAAATTATATTTAATCCAATCAATGGAATAGATTTTAATAGTTACCAAAACTTAGTTCAATCCTACTTGAAAGATGTTAAGCAAGAAGATAAGGTTAATACCCTTAAAGCTAACGTAGCTACTGCAAATCAAAACCTAGTTGCAGCACAAAATGCAGTTAAATCAGCACAAAATAACGTTCAGAGTCTACAAGCTAACCTAGCAGAATTAAACAATGGTTCTGCTAAGATCAATAAGGCAATTTCTGATACGCAAGCTGCTCTTGCTAAGGGCCAAGACAATCTGGAATTTGAACAAAAACAACTAGATCAAGCAAATCAAACCTTAGCAGATGTTCAAGCTAAAGTTGGTACAAAAGCCAAGGCCTTAGATGATGCTAAAGCTGCCCAAGCTAAGGCAGCAGAAGCTGTAGCTCAAGCACAAACTGTTTTATCTGAAGCTACTGCTGCTGTTAAGGCAAGTCAAGCTAAGGTAGATGCAGCACAAAATGATGTTCAAGCTAAAGATAATAATTTAAAGAGTGTCCAAGCTGCTTTAGATTCATTGAATCAAACTTTGAACAATTTAGAAAATGCTCAATCAAATCTTTCCGATGCTCAAACAGCTTTGAATAAGGCTAATGATGACGTAACTGCTGCTAATAAGGCAGTTAAAGCTCAACAATTAATCTTAGATACTTTGAAGGAATCTAAATCTAAAGCTGATGCACAAGTTACAAACGCATCAGAAGAACTTAAGAAGGCGGAAGCAGAATTAGCTGCTGAACAAAGTAAGCTTGAAGCTGCTAAGGCAAGGTTAGACGCATTTAATAAGAAAGAAACTGAAAACAGTCATAAAGAAAGTTCTAATGCTGAAAATCCTGTAACCCCAACCAACAAGCCTGACACTAGTCATGTTGTAAAACCTTCAGATAAAACTGATGAAGGTAACACTGTAAAGCCAACGGATAAGCCGGATTCACATAGTGAAGCATCAACGACTAATTCATCTGAAACTACTACAACTGCTACTGAGTCAGATGTAAAGGATACTGATACTGTAAAAGAAAATGCTAAGGCAGATCTTAAGACTAACAATAAGTCTGAAGAAAAATCCTCTACTGTTAAGATTATTGATAATAGTGATAGTTCAGCCGTATCTGTTGTCTTAAACGGTTCAAATACTCCAGTTAAGACCTTTGGAGAAAAGACAGTTAACGGTACTACTTACTACAAAGTTAGTGCAAACCGCTGGGTTAAAGATGATAAAGCTCATGTAGTTGCTGTAACTGGTAATGTAACTACTAATAAATTGCCACAAACTGGTGCAAAGAATGAACTAATTGCAGCTCTTTCTGGATTAGCAGTCGCAGGTACTACTTTGGTTAGTTACCTTGGCATTAACCGTAAGAAAAAGAATAATTAATTTATAAAATTATATATCGATAGAAAAAGAGTTGATAGATCAACGTTGAAAAACGAGGATTATCAACTCTTTTTTATTGTCTAGCAAAACCGGTTCTAACTGAATATGCATCTGAAAAAATGGCTCTTTTGCAAATCCTGTTGATGGATAATTTTAAGAAGGAATTAAGCAGCTAAGAAATAGCTGTTTGATTCCTTTTCTTTTATAATATTTTCTTCGAGTCTAATTCTAATTAATAAATGTTTGAAATTTCTATAACCATAAGCAGTACGTTCAATTTGTTTAATCTTACGGTTAACTCCTTCAAGACAACCATTAGAATAAGTTGAGGTAATACCGTTTAGGACACCAGAATAATTACGTTTAAAAGTTAATAGAGTTTGATGCATTTGTTTACCAACATTTTGTTTTGAATGAAGTAGATGGATAACTTTCTTTTCATCGTTATCCTGAATAGCAGTCATAAAGTCCTGCATAACCCAATAAGTATTTTCTAAGGTTTGGTCACAATCTAAACCATCTAAGACAACATGTTCCTGTGTTAGACAGTCCTTAAAATGCCAGTCGTAATAAGGAGTAGTCTTATTAAGTTTGTCATATTTCATGAGATAAAGCTTCCAAGGGGACTTTAAAAGCTTATATTCACGGCTTCTTTTATTAAATTGCTTCATGATTTGAACTCTGAAAATATTAAACGATCTAGTAAGCATTTGAACCATATGAAAACGGTCAATAACTATCTGAGCATTTGGAAATAATTCTCTAGCAACTAAAGGATAATAACAATTAAGATCCATAGTTACTGTTTTAACCATTGCACGAGCTTTAGGAGTGAACTTGTAAAAATAGCGTAGAATATCAGGTTTGAAACGAGTTCTAAGAATTTGAACAACTTTGTGAGTATCACCATCTAGACAAATAAAGTGAAGCTTTTTGCCTACGCCCTTAAATTCATCAAAAGCTAAGTGTTCAGGGAGATGATCAAAGGCATCATAGAACTTAGAAGAGCAGACTTCTAATACTCTTTGAACCGTGTTGACAGATACATTATGTTCTCTAGCAATGCTGGTCATTGAACGATCTTCAGTAAGAGCAGAAAGTATTTTTCGCTTAGAAGTGTTAGAGATATAGCAGCCTTTATTAACCAGATTAGATTGAGCCATAGATCTTTTTAAACAGTCATTGCAGAGAACACGTTGTTTTCTTAATCTGATAGTAACGGGCTTACTAGCATCAGCAGTAATGAAACGAACGTTAGAGACGTAATGACCGTTATGCTTAAGATTAGTAGAACGACAATAAGGACAAGTAGGCTGGATCAGCTCAGCTAAATATATTTTGTAAATCTTACCGTTAATATTTTCATTTGAATAATCAGAAAAAATAATGTTTTTATCTTCAATATCAAGAGTAAATTTAATATAATCATTTAAAGAGGACATAGTTTAAATCTCCATACACTTAATTGAATTGGTCGAAGAAGGATTTTAAGTAAGAGAGGACTATGGCCTCTTTTTTTACGTAAAAAAATCCTGTCGATAGAATATCATAGATATTCATCAACAGGAAAAATTATACAGCCGAAAAAATACGAGTCATGATTTGTAAGGGTAATCTAGAGCGTACCTCATAATCAGGAAAATAATTGGTTTTTGACATGTAGCCCATAAAAGTCAATGTCGAAAGCGAAGCAAGCTGTCCATTAGGGTTAGTAGTAAAGGTAATAGTAGGAACATCATGGCGTGATAAATTTTTTGCAGCTTCAACTAATTCGGGAGTATTACCATTTAAGCTAATAAAAATAACTAATGCATCATCTTTAATTCTTTTAGAGGCAGTCTTAATAATATTTGGATCAGAATGAAATTCAACATATTTCCCTGTTAGTTGCAATTTAACCATAATTTCTTGCCCAATTGATTCCGATAGACCACGTGCAAAAATATAAACAACGTTTGCTTGTTTAGTCATTGAAATGCTGTCTTCAATGTTACTGTAGCTAAGATTGTGGAGAGTATTGTTCATTTCAATTTCATTTTTGGTAATCACACTCTTAATTTTATCGTCTGCATCATTTAAGACATCAAAATTACTATTGGAACGGTCTTGCAATTTTAGTGACTCTCGGTAAGAGGTATAGCCGCTATAGCCCATTTTTTGCATAGTCCTGACGATTGTAGCAGTTGAAACATGAGCAAATTGACTTAATTTAACAATTGACATTTTTGCAATTTTTTGTGGATTTTTTTTGAACTGTTTCCCACAAATGTAGTTCTGCATTACTAAGATCATTATTTTGCATGTATGTGCCCTCTCTGTAAAACTTTACCACTTATTCAATGAAACGCTTTCATTTTAGAAAAACCTTACCTTCTTATCTAAGTATACTAATAATGTAAGCGGTAAGAAAAGGAGAAAAGCTCATGATTTATACAATAACACTTAATCCAGCAATTGATTTGGTAATTATTACTAAAAAATTAGAGCCAAATATTGTTAATAGAACTGAGAACTTTGAGCTTCAACCTAATGGTAAGGGTGTAAATGTATCATTTATTTTGAAAAAAATGGGTATAGAAAATGTGGCGACCGGAATCGGAGGCGGCTTTACACTTGATTACATTACAGCAGGTTTAACAGAAAAAGGTATCAGCAATAATTTTCTTAAGGTTAAGGAACCGACTAGAATTAATGTCTTTACTCGGGTAATAGATCAAAATCGAGAATATAAAGAAGTAAATCCTGGTCCAGAAGTAAGTGAAAAAGTTCAAGAGCAATTTTTAAAGTATTTAAGGACAACACTAAAAGAAAGCGATACTTTAATTATTTCAGGAAGTTTTTCTAGAGGGATTAACCAAGACTACTTAGTTAAAATTGCCAAAGTTATGGCTGATAAAAAAGTAAAACTAGTAATTGACTCTAGTTCTAAGGCAGTTTTAGATACTTTGCCTTATTATCCTTATTTACTAAAACCAAATGATCAAGAATTAGCTAGTTTTTTTGATTTAAATGAAAAATTGGATCAAGAAAAAATTATTAAACTAGCTAGAAAGCTGATTGATGACGGTTGTAAAAATGTTTTAGTCTCTCTTGGAGATTCAGGAGCGGCCCTCATTGATAAGAATCATGCTTATTTTGGTAATGCTCCTAAAATTTCAGTCATCAACACAGCTGGAGCTGGAGATACCATGCTCGGTACATTTATTGGAAAAAAAGAATTGGGATGTAACACGGTAGAGGCATTGAAATTTGCAATAGCTGCTGGTAGTGATACTGCGAGTCGCATGGGACTAACAGATTTTGAACTAGAAAAATATTTAAATGAGATTCACGTAAGTGAAGTTAAGTAATAGAAGGGATGAAAAAGATGACTCAATATGATTTAGTCGGAGCAACTGGGTGTGCAACTGGTGTAGCACATACTTTTATGGCTGAAGAAGCATTAGAGAAGGCTGCTGAAAAATTAGGGTATTCAATTAAAATTGAAACCCATGGTCAAACGGGTGTTGAGCATGAACTTTCACCAGAAGAAATAAAGAATGCTAAGGGTGTAGTGATTGCTTCAGATGTAGATGTTGATCCAGACCGTTTTGCTGGTAAAAGAGCGGTGATTGTACCCGTTGCCAAAGGAATAAAAGAGCCAGAGACACTAATTAAGGAAGCCCTAAATCCTGATACACCTATTTACAAACCTGGACAACCAGCTAAAAAATCTTCTACAGCTGGAAATAGCGCTGAAAATTTAGGAACTAAAATTTACACGTCTTTAATGAATGGTGTTTCCCACATGTTACCTTTTGTTGTAGCAGGTGGTGTGCTAATTGCTGTCTCATTTTTCTGGGGAATTTATTCTGCTGATCCTAAGAGCAGTCAGTATAATCAATTTGCTTATATGTTAAATACAATTGGTAGTACGACGATGGGATTAATGGTCCCAGTTTTAGGGGCTTTTATTGCTGAAGCGTTAGCTAAAAGATCAGGCCTAGTCGTTGGTTTTGCGGCTGGGATGATTACAAGTGTTGGCGGCGGTGGTTTCTTAGGAGCTATTATTGGTGGTTATCTAGCAGCAATTGTAGTTCTCTTACTTCAGAGATTGTTAAAACCACTTCCTGATAAAGAATTTAGAGGACTAAAGTCAATTTTTTTACTTCCAGTTTTAGGTGTATTCATTACTGGAGCAATTATGTTTTGGCTCAATGGACCAATTAAAGCAATTAATACGGGTATGATGTCCTGGTTAAAGGGATTTGAAAATTCTAGTCCAATTCTTTTAGGAATTATTATTGGTGTAATGTGTGCATCTGACTTTGGTGGACCAATTAATAAGGCTGCTTATGTAACAGGTACAGCCTTACTAGCACAAGGTAACTACTACTTTATGGCCGGTGTATCTGCTGCATGTATTGCTCCACCTTTAGCAACTGGCTTTGCAGTTTTATTAAATAAGAAGGCATATTCCAAGAATGAACGTACAGCTGGTTATGTTAATTTTCTACTAGGATCAACCCATATTACGGAGGGTGCTATTCCATTTGCTGCAAAGCATCCTTTATGGAATATTCCTGCATTTATGGTTGGATCAGCAATTGCGGCAGCCTTGACTTATATCTCTAAAATTCAAGTTCCAGCCCCTCATGGCGGATTCATTATTTTACCATTAGTTAACAAACCATTTTTATGGGTATTATGGATCGTAATTGGTTCATTCATTTCAGGAATCTTATTAGCTTTGATTGCTGGTAGATTTGCAAAAAGAGAGCCAGAATTTGAAGATGGCCCTGATCTAGATGTATTTGGTGAAGAAGAAAATGTCAAAAAGCCTAAAACTGTAGAAAAAAAATAATGCTGTTACGGACTATAATCCAAATGATATTTTGGAAACGCAAAATATTGAAGTAAATGTTGATGTACCCAATAAAGACTCAGCTTTAAAATACCTAGCTAATTTAGCAGTGAAAAATGGGTTGGCTACTAGTAGTCAAGCTGTCTATGATAAGTATTTAGTTCGTGAAAAAGAAAATTCTACTGGAATGACAGATGGCTTTGCTATCCCGCATGCACAATCTGCAGCTATTAAACAGTCAGCTATGTTAATTTTAAAGCTAAAGAATCCGATTGAGTGGGATTCTTTAGACGGTCAAAAGATTGATACTGTAATTTCATTTTTGATTCCTGAAAAGGATAGTAAGAAGCACTTACAATATTTGTCTAATACGGCTAAATTGTTAACACATCAAGATTTCATTGAGAAACTTAAAAAAGCTCAGACACCAGAAGAAATTAAAAATTTGTTTGCTAACAACTAAAAAAGAAAACTGCCAGAAATGGTAGTTTTCTTTTATGTTTAATCATAGACTAATAATTTTAATAATGATATCATTTATATAATTACTTATGACTTACAAGGAGGAATTTTATTAATGGCATTACTCAATGTACGTGGCGGTGCTGGTGATATTACTAAGCCCGATCTTAATGCAAGACTACAAGATAATCTTTACTTAGCAGTGAATTCTGAATGGATTGAAAAAGCAAAAATTCCTTCAGACCGTTCAAGAATTAGTTCTTTTGATGGTATTGATTTGAACATTGAAAAGAGCTTAATGCAAGATTTTGCGGATTTTGCAGATGGTAAAAAGAAATTGCCAAATGTTCCTAATTTTGAAAAAGCAGTTGAACTTTACAAAATTGCTAATAACTTTGACAAGAGAAATGAAGATGGGGCAAAGCCAATTAAAGCTGACCTTGAAGAAATCACTAGTTTACGTAATTTAACTGATCTTAACTTAAGAGTAGCTGATTTTTACAAGAATGCTTTTGACTTACCAATCAGTGTGTCAGTTGATGCTGACATGAAGGATACTAAAGTTCATGTTGTGTACTTTGGCGGACCTGGTTTATTCTTGCCTGATACTACTACCTACGACAATCCTGCAGCAGCTGATTTATTGAAGGTATTACAAGATCAATCTGAAAACTTACTTAAGATGGCTGGTGTAAGTGAAGAAGATGCTAAGAAGTATGTGGAAGGTGCATTGAAGTTTGATAAGAAACTTTCTAAGGTTCTTAAGTCAACTGAAGAATGGGCAGATTACCCAGCAATGTACAATCCAATGCCTTTATCTGAATTTGAAGATAAGTTTGATAGCTTTAAGATTGACAACTTCTTAAGTAATTTATTTGCTCAAAAGCCTGAGAAGATTATTGTCACTGAACCAAGATTTTTAGATCATGTTGAGGAATTGATCAACGAAGATAATTTTGATGAAATTAAAGGCTGGATGGTTGTTAAGTTTATTAATGGTGTAGCTGCATATCTTTCTCAAGACTTCCGTGAAGCTGCTTTTCCATTTAGTCAAGCTTTATCAGGTCAACCAGAATTGTCTTCTGGTACTAAGCAAGCTTACCGTTTAGCTAATGGTATGTTTAGCGAAGTAGTTGGTGTGTACTACGGTCAAACTTACTTTGGCGCTGAAGCTAAGGCTGACGTAGAAGATATGATTCATAAGATGATTGACGTTTATGAAAAACGTATCTCTGAAAATGATTGGCTATCTGAAGACACCAAGAAAAAAGCAATTGTTAAATTACGTGCTTTGATTTTGAAGATTGGTTATCCAGAAAAGATTGAAGAAATCTATGATCGTCTTCAAGTTGTCCCTGAAGCAGAAGGTGGTAGCCTTTACTCTAATGAAAGCGCAGCTGCTGTAGAATCAGTTAAATACAACCTTGAAAAACTAACTCAGCCAGTTGATCGAACTGTATGGCTCATGCCAGGTAACTTAGTAAATGCATGTTACGATCCACAGAGAAATGATATTACTTTCCCAGCTGCAATTTTGCAAAAGCCATTCTATGACTTGAAACAATCTCGTAGCTTAAACTACGGTGGTATTGGTGTTGTTATTGCACACGAAATTTCTCACGCTTTTGACAACAATGGTGCTAAATTTGATGAATTTGGTAACTTGAAGAACTGGTGGACAGACGAAGACTTTGAGGAATTTAAGAAACGTACTCAAGCCGAAATTGACTTATTTAACGGCATTGAATATGGTCCAGTTACCTTAAACGGTAAACAAATTGTTTCTGAAAATATTGCTGACCAAGGTGGTTTGACTGCTGCTGTTGAAGCTAATAAGGGTGAAAATGGAAACATGAAAGAAGTATTTGAAAACTTTGCTCGTGTTTGGGCAAACAAGCAACTTCCTGAATCAATTAAGACACAAGTTTCAGTTGATGTTCATGCTCCTGGTCCTGAAAGAGCTAACGTTCAATCACAATGCCAAGAAGAATTCTACAAGGCCTTTGATGTTAAGCCAGAAGATGGTATGTGGTTAGATCCAGAAAAACGTGTTGTGATTTGGTAAAAAATAAAAACTAATTTTAGAATCAAATGGCGAAAGCTGTTTGGTTCTTTTTTCATTGTTTGCAAAAAGAAATTATTAATAATATTATGAATTGGTATTCTTATCACTTAAGACAATATTCTTAATTAGAAAAGGTTAAACATGTTAGAAAAAATAAAAACTAATAAATTTTGCCAATTCATCTGGCCATATTTATTAATCATCTTGGCTACAACGATAGTCATTTCACCGCAGCTAATCTCACACACTATTTTAGCTAGTGATGACACTGCTGATACCTTATTTCACTATAGTCGTTTTTATGATGCAGGGATGCAGATTAAAAGTGGAATCTTTAGCATTTTCCAAACTAATTTTACTTTTCAGCAGAGCGGAAGAATTATTAATGCTATTTATGGCCCACTTTTCGCCTACTTTAATGGAATTTTAGTTCTTATTGCTGGTAATTGGTTTAACTATCAAGTTATTTTAGCCTATCTAATTTCTTTATTGGGTGCCGGCAGCATGTATTATCTCCTAAAGCAGGTAGGTATTAATAAGCTTTTAGCTGCTGTAATGGGAATTATCTATATTAATATCGGAATGATTCCAGCCTTTATCAACCGTAGCTCATTTAATGGTTGGGGACAGGCTTTAATGCCATTAGTTGTTTTATGTGGTGTTCGCATGATTTGCGATAAAAAACGACCAATTAACTGGATTCAGTTAATGGTGGTAATGAGTCTGCTGATTCAGGTTCATGTTTTAAGTACCTTAATGGCAGTTTTGTTACTGATTCCATTCTTTATCTACTCTTTAATTATTAACAATAATTCTAAGAAAGTTTGGATACCTTTTATTAAGGCAGTTTTAGGAACCGTTGTCTTATCAGCAAATGTAATTGGTGCATTTTTAGTTTTAATGCCGACGAATCACCTTTCTGCGACTACTGAATTTGATTTGTCTCGTGGCGGGTTACGACCACATATACTTTGGCACAACGAATATGGAACAGCATTTGCTTATATTTTGCCAATTTTTGTTTTATTGATTATTGCGCAATTTATCTATGTTGTCATGCACTATAAACGAGACAAGCTAAATACTTTTGTAACTATTTGGGGTACTGTCTTATTAGGCTTATCTTCATTTGTTTTTCCTTGGGGATTAGTTCAAAGAGCTTTCCCAAGCTTAAAATCCTACTTTCAGTTTCCATTTAGATTAACAGTTGTGGCATATCCATTGATTTTACTAGGGATGGCTTTAACGATTAACTACTTGCTAAAAGAGGGAGTCAAGCCAAAAGCAGTTGGTATTAGCTTGGTAACAATTTTACTTTTAGAAGCAGCGGTGTCAAATGTAATTACCAACCACATTTTCACAGTTGCTTGTCGAAAAGATGCACAAGTTCAAGTTGTTGCTAAACAATCAACCAGTGACAAAATGCTAGAAATGTTGAAGTGGCATTATTTACCAGACTACTTACCAACCAAAGACAAGTCGATTGATCAAAATGCAGCTTATCTATATAAAGTTAATGTTGTTGAGCGATACCAAAAATTTGATCACCGAGTTACTAAAAATGGTGATTTAGTATTGTCTTGGAAGGCTAATAAAGATAATAAAATAGTTTTACCTGTTGTGCTTTACACGCAAAGTGAACTAACAGTGAATAGTAAAAAATTCTCTGGTGCTAAAAATGTAATTGGAAATCCAATTGTTGATCAAAAAGCCGGATTGAATCGTGCTATTCTACACTTTGCAGTGCCAAGCTGGTTCTATGTGATAAGTGCAATTTCATTAATTTCTTGGCTTTTAGTTATTGTATTTTTACTATGGAAAAAGTTTATAAGTAATAAAGACAATTAAAAGATATTTAAATCATATACAAAAGCAGTTCCTTAATAAGTTAAATTTATTAGGGAACTGCTTTTTGTTTGTATGGTTTATTTTCAATTAATGCATGGCTATAGAAAGCTCGTTATGTTATTATTTAACTGTAAGAGTTGAAACCGCTTTCTATGGTTTCAGAGGAGGAAAAAAGTTGAGTACACAAGAACATTATTCTCATGATGAGTTAAGAAAAGCTAACAAAAAATTTAGTCGGGTTCGTTCTACTATTGAATCTGCCTTTTATGGCAACAATGTACACGAAGTAACTAGTGTTGCTGAAGCTTATAATTTAGCTAAGAAACAATCTGGTGTTATTGAAACTGATTTACCAATTTTACATACTAAAGAACTTGGTTTACCACAAGGTGCAAGGCAATTAGTTTATAATCACGGTAAAATCTTGGGTAGAACAGCAAGTGCACGTCACTTTGTTGACGATCCAAAAGAGGATCCTGAAGCATTAGCTGGCAATTTACGTGAAGATATTTATAAGGGCCATGATCAAAAATTCTTAAAAGCAACAGTTTTAGTAGGATTAGATCCAAGCTTTACTGTTAAAGCACATATTATGATGCCAGAAGACCAAGCCTTTAACTTACTTTCATATATCTTGAACTTCCACTTCTTTGATGAAGAAGCAGAAAAGATCTATAAGAAATCGAAGTTATATGATGAAGGAGATATTTACTTCTATTTTGATCCAAATACACAAGATGAAGACTATCCAAAGGGTTTTGGTGTCTTTGATGCTCCACATAACTGTGCTGCAGTCTTTGGCTTACGCTACTTCGGTGAATTAAAGAAGGGTACTTTAACTCTTGCATGGGCTATGGCTCACAGAAACGGTTATACTGCTTGTCACGGTGGTGAAAAGTCATTCCACTTTAAGGATAAGGATGATAAAGTATTTGCTTTCTACGGCTTATCTGGTTCAGGTAAATCTACTTTGACTCATGAAATGTATGATGGTAAATATGATATCACTGTTTTGCACGACGATGCATTTATTATTTCTCGTGAAGATGGATCTTCAGTAGCATTAGAGCCTTCATACTTTGATAAGACGCATGACTATCCAGCAGGTCATCACGAGACGAAATACTACACTACAATTATGAACTGTGCGGTTACTCAAGATGAAGATGGTAAGAAAGTTATTGTGACTGAAGATCTTCGTAATAATAATGGTCGTGTTATTAAGACACGTTATACTTCACCACATAGAGTTGACTATGAAAGTGCACCAATCACTGCCTTATTCTGGATTATGAAGGATGGTTCCTTGCCACCAATCTTAAAGGTTGATGATCCAGTTCTAGCAACTACCATGGGGCTTACTTTAGCAACTAAGAGAACTAGTGCTGAAAACTTGCCAAAGGGCTTTGACATGAACACCTTGGTAATTGAACCATTTGCAGACCCATTCCGTGCTTACCCAGTATCTGGCGACTACGCAGACTTTAAGGAGTTATTTACTAAGCGTGGAGCTTCTTGCTACATCTTGAATACTGATGCATTTATGGGTCAGGATATTCCAAAGGAAGTAACTAAGAAGTTAGTTGAAGATCTTGCTAACGGCACTATCAAAGACAGTGACTGGAAGCAATTTGGTAACTTCAAGGGTGTATCTTACTTGCCAATTGAAGGCTACGAAGTTCACTTAGATGATCCTGAATATCAAAAGACTTTAGCTAAGAGAATGCAAGACCGGTTAGATTGGTTGAATAAGTATGATGAAGAACATCCTACTCAACCAATCCAAGAAGAAGCTAAGAAGACCTTGGAAGGTATTATTAAGGAATTAAATTAGTTAAACATAGTTAGAAATCCTCTTAAAAATTTTTATATTTGAACGTTAAAAGGCATCCCTATTGGGATGCCTTTTTGGTAGCTATTAACTTGCCTTACTCTTTAAGTTCTCCTTCAGCTTGAAGCTTCTTTTTAATATCTTCAAATTTCTTAGGAGGGATGCGAGTAATATGTTGTCTTCTTTGATTTCCTAGAATCAATGGTACACGTTCAATGACTGTATCTGCATAATCTAAGCCAAACCATGAAGCAGGGTTTGAGGAAAGATTTTGAAGCCATACACGTGCTTCAACCAAGAATTTTTCATAACTTCTAAGTTGTGTTTGTGGACTAATTACATCGTTAACGATAACGAATGAAAAGTCACCAACATCTCTACCAGGAGTAGTAGTGTATTCTTGTGGTTGAGATTCAATGGTTCCATCTGCAATTAAGTCATGAACAATTTGGCGCAAGTAGACATTTACACTAGTTTGCTGTTTGAAACCAAGGAAGAGCTGAACGTTAATAACATTCTTTGTATCGTAAGTATTAACAGCATATTCAGCAGTGAAGGGTTCGTTAGTTACATTAACTGTTACAAACCAATATGCTCGTGCCCGTTTAGGACGTTTATCTAAGATAGAGTAGAGAATTTCTCGCTTAATAAACTTATTGTACTTAACTTTTGCCATATAGACTAAGTTAGTCGCAAAAGTAGGATAATCTTCGTCGTGACTTAGGTTCGTTAACATATCAACATATTCATCAAGACGAACATAAGCGTTACGTGACTCACGCTTATCTCTAATTTTATTACCGTAGTACCAAACGTACATAATGATTCCGATGAATCCGGCAATAACTAATGAAACGTAACCACCGTGCATGAATTTACTCAAGCTGGCTAACATAAACATTACATCTAAGAAGCCAAAGAAAATTAAGAAAAGCCAATTCCAGATGGTGTGAACGCCTTTCATTGCCAACCATTCATAGAGCAGAATTGTTGTCATTAACATTGAAATGGTAATTGACAAACCATAAGCTGCTTCCATGTGAGCGGAGGTCTGGAAGAAAAGAACAATAGCAATAGTTGCTGCACAAATCATTTTGTTAACTGAAGGAATATAAATTTGTCCCTTCTTAGTTGAAGGGTACACGATATTCATTCTTGGTAAAAATTTCAATCCACTGGCTTCAGCTACTAAAGTAAATGAACCAGTAATTAATGCTTGTGAAGCAATAACAGCTGCAATAGTTGCTAAAACAATCGCAGCTAAACGAATGTTTTGTGGAATAATTTCAAAGAATGGGTTGAAGTCACCATTTCCCGCATTGTAGTTAGGATTGTTTAAAATCCAAACACCTTGACCGAAGTAGTTAAGTGACAAACAAACAAAGACATATGGCCAGGAACCAATAATGTTTCCTTTACCAACGTGACCAACGTCTGAATACAAAGCTTCAGCACCAGTAGTAGCAAGGAAGATAGAACCTAAAATAAAGATTCCAGCTTTGTTGTAAGGACTGAATAAAAGTTTAATTGCGTAGTATGGATTAAGAGCTTGTAAAATTGAAAGATCCCCCATCATATTCATTAATCCAATTACACCTAAGAAGGTGAACCAGATAAACATGATTGGACCAAAAGCCTTACCGATAATACTTGTCCCCATTCTTTGAATTGAGAACAAAAGTAAAAGAATTACTACTGTAATCGCAATAACAGTTCCTTGAGTAGAAACTGGAACGTTACCATGACCAAATTCAATTCCTTTTAATCCTTCAATAGCAGTTGTAACAGTAACTGCGGGAGTTAAAGTACCATCAGCTAAAATTGCTGCACCACCAATCAAAGCAGGAAGGACAAGCCACTTAGCTCGTTTCCGGACCAAAGTATAGAGGGCAAAAATACCACCTTCACCATGGTTAGTAGCTTTTAAGGCAATAAAGACAGTTTGCAAAGTTGTTAACAGAGTAACTGTCCAAAGTACTAAGGAAATAGAACCTACAATAAAGTCGCGATTTACGTTCGCAATTCCGCCGTTTCCGGCAACAATTGATTTCATAACATATAGCGGACTTGTTCCGATATCTCCGTAGACAATACCAATAGCAATCAGTAAGCCTGCGGCTGATATATTTTTCCGTGTTTTTTCATTCATTATTATATTCTCCCAATAAATAGCCAAATAGCTAAATATTCAATAACGTAAAAAAGAATGCCGAAAAGACATTCTTTTTTTAAACATATCTATTTTCATCTATTTGCGCAAGAGTTGCAAGTATCTGCAGGCGATTAATTAAAAATATTTATTTCAATTTAGTTCTTTGAATTGATTTAATATTTTGTGAGCCTAGGATTAATGGAACTCGTTCAACTACTGTATCAGCATATTCTAATCCAAACCAAACAGCAGGATTAGAAGATAAATTTTGAAGCCAGACACGACTTTCAACTAACCACTTTTCATAAGTATTTAATTGAGTTTGTGGACTAATCACATCATTTACAATTACAAATTTAAAATCTCCAACGTCACGACCGGGAGTCGTGGTGTATTCTTGTGGCTGAGATTCGATTGTACCATCTTTAATTAGCTCGTGAACTATTTGTCGTAGATAAACATTAACTTTTTGCTGTTGTTTAAAACCTAAATATAGTTGAACGTTAATCACGTTTTTTGTGCCGTAAGTATTAATTGCATATTCGGCGGTAAAGGGTTCGTTAGTTACATTAACAGTGACAAACCAATATGCATGGGCCCGTTTTGGACGTTTGTCTAAAATTGAGTAGAGTATATCGCGCTTGATAAACTTATTGTACTTAACCTTAGCCATATAAACTAAATTTGTCGCGTATAAAGGCACACTATCATCATGACTTAAATTACTTAGCATGGAAGTGTATTCGTCTAAACGCACGTAAGCATTTTTAGCTTCGCGTCTATCACGAACTTTGTTACCAAAATACCAAATATACATAATTGCACCGATAAAGGCAGCAATAATTACTGTTACATAACCGCCATGTAAAAACTTAGCTAAACTGGAAATTAAAAACATACTTTCAATTGCACCGAACAAAAACAGAAAAACTAAGCGTAACAAGATGTTAACTTTTTTTAGAGATAGGTACTCAAAAAGTAAGATTGTCGTCATTAGCATGGTAACAGTAATTGCTAACCCGTAAGCTGCCTCCATGTGTTCTGATGTCTTAAATAAAAAGACAATTCCGATTGTAGCAGCGCAAAGCATTTTATTAATAGAAGGGATGAAGATCTGGCCTTGTTCAGTTGAGGGATAAATAATCTTCATCCTTGGTAAAAATTTTAAGCCACTTGCTTCTGAAACTAATGTAAAGGATCCAGTAATTAAAGCCTGAGAAGCGATAATGGCTGCTAAGGTAGCTAAAATAATGGCAAAAAATTTCCACTGACTTGGAAGAGCTTCAAAGAAAGGATTAAAGTCGGTATTACCAGCATGGTAGTTAGGATTTTCTAAAATCCATACTCCTTGACCAAGATAGTTCAAGGCTAGACAAATAAAGACGTAAGGCCAAGAAGCCATGATATTGCCTTTTCCTACGTGGCCTACGTCTGAATAAAGCGCTTCTGCCCTGTAGTTGCTAAAAAGACAGCTCCTAGGATTAAGACACCAACCTTATTTGCTGGGCTAAACAAAATTTTGACTGCTAACACAGGGTTGAGAGCCTCAAGGAGCGACAAGTCATGACTTAGGTTCATAGCACCAGTTAAACCTAAAAAAGTAAACCAGATAAGCATAATTGGCCCAAAAGTTTTTCCAATTATACTAGTTCCCATTCTTTGGATGGAAAATAAAAATAAAAGAATGATGATGGTAATAATAAGAACACTGTTTTGATTAGGAACGGGAATATCATTGCCAAATTTCATGTTTTTAAGACCTTCAATTGCTGTCGTGACAGTAACTGCAGGTGTCAGTGTGCCGTCTGCAAGCAAGGCAGCTCCACCAATTAAAGCAGGAAGAACTAACCATTTGGCCTTTTTTCTAACCAAAGCATAAAGTGAAAAAATACCACCCTCACCATGGTTAGTCGCTTTAAGAGCAATTAGAACATACTTAACTGTTGTTAAAAGAGTTATTGTCCAAAGAATAAGAGAGATAGATCCGACTATATATTCTCTGTTAACACTAGCAATTCCTCCATTTTCATTCACAATTGCCTTCATAACATAGAGAGGACTTGTACCAATATCGCCATAGACGATTCCAATTGAAACTAAAAGGCCAGCTAGAGTGACCTTTTTTCGTACACCATTATTCATATTAAAATTTTCTAATAAAATAAAACGTAATGACATTTTAGATAAATAAAAAAGAATGTATTAAAACAATACATTCTTTTTTACTAGCACTATTTTGTTCCTTTAGGATTCAATATGCAACTAATAATTTGTGATTTTTTTATGAAAGAGTTTGCTTAATTTCGTTACGACGATCAGTGTACCATTTTTCCCAATCTTCGTAAGTTTTCATATTTTGTGGATCTACGCCAGTTTGTTTTTGGATGTTGTTAAGCATATCCATAAAACGGTCTCCATGAATATTTAAAACATGTTTAACCAAGTTGCGACGGCTGAAAGCCATATTGTTAGTTAAGTATGTATTAATTTCGATAACATCATGATTACCATCATAAACATCCATAATTTCAAGATCGCTTTCGTCAAATTTTGAAATATAGAAGTTAGCAAATGTCTTTAAGTAATCTGGTTGTTCTTTAAATTCAGTAGCTGGCATTTCTACACGATTTGCCTCTGGCATAACTACTTCAAATTCTTCTTTTTCTTGAGTTTCTTCGGTGTTCTTCTTGTCTTCAGTCAAAGTTAAGAGCTCCTTTACTGTCTAGCTGTACAAAAATTCAATATAATCTTACATTGAATTACAATCAAAAGCAAATTTTATAGGGCTTATTTAAAGTTTTCTACATCTTGTTTGGTGTAAGAATCAATTGTAGTATGGCCACTATTAGCAGCTGATCTCATGAAGTCAACTACTTTTTGATCAGACCATGAACTAGTATCAACGCCAATTGAACTTAGTTGATTACGGGTTTGAGAAATTACTCTACCAGTAACTGTTTGACCGTTAATCATCATACTATCATTACTTGAAGTTGATGAAGAATTAGTATTTGAATTGTTATTATTAGCTGTAGTGTTGCTGCTTGAGCTTGTTGCACTAGATTTTTGACTTGCAGCATTGTTGTCTTGAGAGTTTGAGCTATTTGAATTACTTGAACTCTTGTTAGAGTTAGAACTAGTGTTGTTAGTATTACTACTGTTTGATGAGCTAGATTTTGAGTTAGAACTTTGCTTGTTTGAAGTAGTAGCTTCATCGTCATCATTAGCATCTAGGTTTTCAGTGTCAATGTCATCGTTAACATTTTCGCTATTTAATTTTGCATTAGCAACTTTACGTAAATGTTTAACGTTCTTCTTTACCTTCTTATAATACTTACTATTAATGTAAGGTAAGTCTAAAATTTGATCACAAGATTCGACTGCTGCTTGGTAGTCCCCGTCTCTGTAGCTTAGTTTAGCCTTCTTGTACAAAGGATTAATATCATTAGTGATATGATCTTGAACCTTGTCGATTGTCTTGTAGAGTTTAGAAGCTTGCTTAGTCATTACTGAGTAGCCATTGGTCTTGTTGGCTGCTTTATCTAATTCACCTAAGGCATCTTTAAATTCATATTCTCTAATTTCTTCTTGAGCATCCTTCATGTCGCCAGCTTGATCTGCATAAGCTTTTGATTCAGAAGTGGCTTTTACATCATGTGCATCTTCAAATTTTTCTTCAGCTGTTTCATATTTTTGACTAGAAGCAGCATCTTTTCCTTGATTCATATAGGTGGTGTACTTGTCGGAACCACCATTAGATGAATTATTTGATGATGTGTTTGAACATCCAACTGCTAAAAAGGTAATGAAGAATGCCGTAATGGCAACTCCGAGTTTTGATCGTTTCATCATTTTTTCCTCCTATAAAAATGAATTTATCCTACTTAAATTATACCAAATCACTTATGAAAAAAATGATTGAAAAAATGGCACAATTTTTCGAGATAAATCGTTAGTGATAGTGTAAGGCAATTCACCGGTGCTGACTTACAAAAAATTGATTAGATTATTTAGGAGAACAAGAAATGACTACTACTAAAACATTAAAACTTACATTTAAAAATACTAAAAATAAGAAAGTAAATCTATCTTTGCCTGATGCAGCAGAAAACTTGACTGAAGATGAAATTAAGGCTGCTATGAACGAAATGTGTGAAGCTAACTTATTTGTAAAGGAAGAAGTTGATCAATATCAGGCTCCTTTATCTGCTCAATATGTTGAACGTACAGTTACTTCTGTGTTTGATGATAGTGAAAAGAATTAGGACGATATTTTTTGAGATAAGAAACTTGATTAAGTTATTAAATAAACTCTTAAAAGGGTAATGTTTCGGCATTACTCTTTTTATTTTGAGATGAAAGTATGTAATTTATGTTACTTTTTTATTTCAGAATGTTTGTTCGGTTGTATCTGGCAACTTGCCAAACTACAATAAAGGGTGTATGTAAATTGGAGGGAGTTTAAGTGATGAAAAAACGAACATTCACTGGTATTGCTACCGCGGCACTTATAACCACTGCCGGTATATCAGTTACCAACAACCTTAAACCAGATAATCCTTTAAAAACTGGTGAAGGTACTGTTCAAGCTGCAACCTATCAACAAGAATTTTTAGATAAAGCTATTCCAGCTGCTACGACTGCATCATCTAAGTATGGTACTTATACTTCAGTTATGCTTGCTCAAGCAACAGTTGAATCAGCTTGGGGTCAATCAGGTTTGGCTCAAGAACCTAATAATAACTTATTTGGTATTAAAGGCTCTTACAATGGTCAGTCAGTAAATATGAATACTGGCGAATACGGTAATGGTGGTTACTACACTACTAATGCCGGATTTAGAAAGTACCCATCATATACTGAATCATTTGAAGATAATGGTGCTTTATTACGTAACCAAATGGGTAATTATTACTCTGGTACTTGGGTAGAAAACTCAAATAACTATGCTCAAGCAACTCAAAATGGTTTACAAGGTAAATACGCTACTGATCCAAATTATGCTAAGACGCTTAATAGTGTGATTGCAACTAATGGTTTTGACAAATATGATCCCGTTACACAAGTTGTTAACGAAAATCGTACAGTTGCACAAACAACACCAGTTATGAGTGCACCAGTTGATCCTAGTGTTGGTACACAAGTAGATACTGCAAGAGTTGGTCAAAACGTAAATGTTACTAAGTATATTACTTATAACAACGGTGTAAAACGTGCATTTATTGGTAATGGCTGGATTAATGCACTTGCATTTAGCCCAATTACTAATAACACTACTGCTAACAATGCCACTGCTAATACTAATAATAGTAATAAGCAAACTACAACTACTAACAACCAAGCTAGCCAACCAGTTAAGACTCCAGTAGCTCAAACTCAACAAGCTCAGCCTCAAGCTCCTGCAGCTCCAGTTAAAGCAGCCACTGTTGAAACAAAGAAAGTTGCAGAAGTTAAAACTCCAGCCCAAACTACGACTTTGAATGTTAAAGCTGAAACTAAGGCAGCTCAGCCAGTTAAACAATTAGCTACTTCATTAGCAGCAACTTCAGTTAAGAAAGAAGAAGTTAAAAAAGAGGCTGTTAAGGCTGAACCAGCTAAGACTACGCCTGTAAAAGTTGAAGCTCCTAAAGCTGAAAATAAAGAAACTAACTCTGCACCAGTAGTTAAAGCTCCTGAAGTTAAGACTACTAATACAGTTAAAAATGCTGAAACTGTAAAGAAAGAAACCACTCCAGTTGTTAAGGTAGCTGAAGTTAAGAAAGCTGAAGCCCCAGTAGTAAAACCAGCTAAAACTGTAAAGAAGGAAACCACTCCAGTTGTTAAGGTGGCTGAAGTTAAGAAAGCTGAAGCCCAGTAGTAAAACCAGTTGAAACTGTAAAGAAAGAAACTACTCCAGCTGTTAAGACTACTCCCGTAGAAGAATCAGCTAAAGTAGTTGAAGCTCCAGTAGTAAAACCTAAGAAGGTTGAAGTTAAAGAAGTTAAGACCACTCCAGTAACTATTAGTGCTAAAACTGTTGTAAAGCCAACTGCTTCAGTTGAAAATGTTGCACCAGTACAAAGTTACCAAAGTGCTGTATCTACTGCAGCTGCAAATAATAGCTATGGTACTCAATGGATTAGTACTAATACTGCTCCAAAGGCTGCTTCTACTGTTTTGGTTAAAGTAACTAAGACTACCCAAGTTTTATCAGCTCCAAATGGTCAAAAATTAAACCAACAAGTTGAAGCTGGTAGTGCATTTGTAGTTATAGCTTCAAAATATGCTAACGGAAACTTATATTATGAAATTAGTAATGGTAAATGGATTATGGCAAAATATACTACTCAAGAAGCACAAATCACTGCAAAATCCGGTGTATTAACTATTAATTCTAAACCAGACTACGGTGTAGCAGTATGGCGTGTTCCAGGCCAAGATCAAATTTCAGGTAAGTTCTTGAAAGATGGTTCAAGTTGGAGATACTTCCGTGTAGCTAATGTTAACGGACAAACTTGGTACGACCTTGGTGGAAATCAATGGATATCTGCCAAGTCAGTACTAGTTCGTTAATTTATAAAAGATTAGATTGTTTCATTAAAATTTTTTGGAGGAGAAAGTTTTTTAATGCGTTCAACAAATAAGAAATTTATTAGTGCATTAGCTTGTGCTAGTGCTATGACAGCTTTAGCAATTGTAGATCCTATGGGAGTTACTAAAACTCATCAAGTAGCACAAGCTGCAACTGATACTGTACCTGCAAAGTCTACAGGTGTAGATGTTTCAAGTTGGCAAGGTACCAACTTGGATCAACAAGCCAAATCTGGGCACAATTTGCTGCCGTTAAAGTATCTGAAGGTACTAACTACCAAAACCCTAGAGCTCAAGGCCAAATCCAGAGTGCTGAACAAAATAATATGATGGCTATGGGTTACCACTACACTCATTTTGGCTCTAACAGCAATCAAGCAGTTCAAGAAGGAAACTATGCAGTTAATTCAGCACAACAAGCTGGTTTACCACAAGGTTCATACTTAGCAACTGATTGGGAACAAGACGCTAACAATAATACTAATGGTAGTGTTGAAGCTAATACTAATGCAATCACTAACTTCATGGATACTGTCCATGATGGTGGATACAATCCAATGCTTTATTCTAGTGAATGGTTACTAAAGAATAAGGTTGATACTAATAAGATTTCTGAAAAGTATCCAAATGCATTATGGGTAGCTAAGTACAAAACTAATGGTCGTGAAGATAATCCTGACTACAATTACTTCCCATCAATGGATAATGTAGCTATTTGGCAATATACGCAAAATTGGCGTGGCCAAAATGTTGACGGAAATGTTAATGTAGTTCCTCTTTCAAATAAGCCTACTACTGATACTAACAACACCTCAAATAACGCTGCTAATACCAATAATTCCAATGCTAATAACGGTCAAAGCAGTAGTCAAGCACCTGCAAATCCAATTACTAACAATAGTAATGATACTGCTAAACCAAATAATAACAGTACACAACCAGCACAACCAACTGAAACTAAGCCAGCAGAAAAGCCAAACACAACCACTAATGTAAACAGTGATTGGACTAAGCAAAACGGTGTCTTTGTAACAGGTGGAGCAATTAACTTGAGAACTGGTGCAAGTACTGATAGTAAAGTCATTACTCAATTACCAGCAAACTCAGAAGTTAAATACGATGCTTACCGTACAATTGGCCAATACACATGGTTAAGACAACCACGTGCGAACAACGAATACGGCTACTTAGTAGGACGTGATAATGGTCAAGCATGGGGAACATTCAAAGAAGGTTCAGCAACCACTGCTAAACCAGCCGAAACTAAACCTGCTAATAAACCAGTACAACCAACTGAAACTAAGCCAGTAGAAAAGCCAAGTACAAACACTAACGTAAATAGTGACTGGACTAAGCAAAACGGTGTCTTTGTAACTGGCGGCGCAATCAACTTGAGAACTGGAGCAAGCACTAACAGTAAAGTAATTGCAATGCTTCCAACAAATACTGAAGTTAAGTACGATGCATACCGTACGGAAGGCCAATACACATGGTTAAGACAACCACGTGCAAATAATGAATATGGTTACTTAGTAGGACGTGATAATGGCCAAGCATGGGGAACATTCAAGGAAGGTTCTGCAGCAACTAAGCCAGCTCAAACTACTAACAAACCAAGTCAACCAGCAGAAAAGCCAAACATAACCACTAATGTAAACAGTGACTGGACTAAGCAAAATGGTGTCTTTGTAACAGGTGGCGCAATCAACTTGAGAACTGGAGCAAGCACTAACAGTAAAGTAATTGCAATGCTTCCAACAAATACTGAAGTTAAGTACGATGCATATCGTACGGAAGGCCAATACACATGGTTGAGACAACCACGTGCAAATGGACAATATGGTTACTTAGTAGGACGTGATAATGGCCAAGCATGGGGAACATTCAAGGAAGGTTCTGCAGCAACTAAGCCAGCTCAAACTACTAACAAACCAAGTCAACCAGCAGAAAAGCCAAACATAACCACTAATGTAAACAGTGACTGGACTAAGCAAAATGGTGTCTTTGTAACAGGTGGCGCAATCAACTTGAGAACTGGAGCAAGCACTAACAGTAAAGTAATTGCAATGCTTCCAACAAATACTGAAGTTAAGTACGATGCATATCGTACGGAAGGCCAATACACATGGTTAAGACAACCACGTGCAAATGGACAATATGGTTACTTAGTAGGACGTGATAATGGCCAAGCATGGGGAACATTCAAGGAAGGTTCTGCAGCAACTAAGCCAGCTCAAACTACTAACAAACCAAGTCAACCAGCAGAAAAGCCAAACATAACCACTAACGTAAACAGTGATTGGACTAAGCAAAACGGTGTCTTTGTAACTGGCGGCGCAATCAACTTGAGAACTGGAGCAAGCACTGATAGTAAAGTAATTGCAATGCTTCCAACAAATACTGAAGTTAAGTACGATGCATACCGTACGGAAGACCAATACACATGGTTAAGACAACCACGTGCAAATAATGAATATGGTTACTTAGTAGGACGTGATAATGGTCAAGCATGGGGAACATTCAAAGAAGGTTCTGCTAAAGCCACTAATGCAGTAGCTAATAAGCCTGTTCGACAAACTACTCCTAAGCAAGTAACTACTAATAACAATGCTAGTTGGACTAAGCAAAATGGTTCTTTCATTACTGGTGGAGCAATTAACTTAAGAACAGGTGCAAGTACTACTAGCCCAATTATTGAAACTTTACCAATTAATACTGTAATTAAATACGATGCATACTACCGTTCTGGTAACTATGTATGGTTAAGACAACCACGTGCAAATGGTCAATACGGTTATTTAGTTGGTCGTTTGAACAACCAAGCATGGGGAACTTACAGATAATTTGATAACAATTTTCAAATAGACTAAATACATGAAAGACATGATCCTAATGGGAATCATGTCTTTTTTGTCTTATAATAAACTATGAAAAAAGCATGGAGGATATAATTTTGATTTATACAGTAACCTTAGATCCTAGTGAAAGTGTAGTAGGTAAAGGAATTAATATTTCGCTTATTTTAAAAAAATTAGGTATTGATTCCATTGCGACTGGAATTGTAAATCACAAAAATGTAGAACAAGTAGCAGAAGAGCTTGATAAAGCAGAGATTGAGAATCAATTTATTGAACAAACTCGTGGAATTAAAATTACTGCTAAAAACCAACAAAAATTATTGGATTATTTGAAAGTCCTAAAAGCTGGTGACATTTTAGTAATTGCCGGAAGCTTTGCTAAGGGAATAGATCCAGTTTATCTAACTGATTTGGCTAAAGTTGCTGATCAAAGAGCAGCTGCCTTGGTAGTGGATGTGCCTTATGAAAACGTACTTGATATCTTGCCAATGAATCCATTATTAATTAAACCAAATGAAACTGAATTAAAGCATTGGTTCGAAAAAGATGACAAGGAAGTAACTACAAAAGAATTAATTGATATGGCTCATAATTTAGTAGTTAGAGGAGCACAACATGTTCTTTTGTCCTTAGGTGCAAATGGTGCTGCAATTGTTAATATGATGGATGCTTTAATGGCACATGCGCCTGAAATTGAAGAAGTTGATAGTAGTGGTAGTGGGGATGCCTTACTTGGAACTTTCTTAGCTGGGATGCTTAAAGGGTACACCCCTGTTAGAAATTTAGCTGATGCAATTGCTGCAGGCAGTGATACGGCTCAAAGTAAATGGCTTACTGATTTCAGAACAACCCCCGCACTTCAAAAGCAAGTTATTGCTAGAAGAATTACCTTTGAAGAAGCAGAATAAATAGAATAAGTTGGCTTATAAAAGCCGACTTATTTTTTGTTGTTTTTTAGTATAATGGTACTAAATTTACTATAAGGGGAAGAAAAGTGGATCTATCTATATTTATTGTTAGTTTAGCAGCTTTAGTAATTCCAATCGTTATGGCGCGATTTAGAATTAATGCTATACCAACTGCAGTTGCTGAAATTGTGACTGGAATAATTCTAGGAAAAAGTTTATTAGATACCATAAAAATCACAAGCAGCGTATCGCTTCTATCAAATTTAGGTGTGATTTTGCTGATGTTTTTATCAGGTATGGAAATTAATTTTGATCTTTTTAAAAAGAAGGATTTACCTGAGTCTAAACAGAGTAAAATTAATCCAGCACGAATAGCAGTTATTGCTTTTACTGCTATCACAATAACGGCATTTGCTTTAGCCTATATTCTAAAATTAATAGGCCTATTTAATGATGTTATGCTGGCTATGATTATTTTTATGACTGTAGCCTTAGGAGTGGTAATTGCCACTCTAAAAGAAAAAGAAATCTTATCTCGACCGATTGGGCAAACCATATTATTAACAGCCGTTCTAGGGGAAGTAATTCCCTTATTGCTGTTGACTATTTATGCTTCAATTAACGGTGGGAATGCTGGAAGATTATGGCTTATTGTTCTGCTTTTCCTAGTAGCAATTATCTTATTGAGACGATTCAAACAGCCGTATCAATGGTTTAATAAGATCTCTAAAGCAACTACTCAACTAGATATTCGATTGGCCTTCTTCTTAATATTTACCCTAGTAACAGTCGCAGAACGTGTAGGAGCAGAAAATATTTTAGGTGCCTTTTTAGCTGGGATGGTTATGAAGTTACTTGAACCAAGTGAAGCCACAATGGATAAGCTAACTTCTATTGGTTATGGATTCTTTATTCCAATTTTCTTTATTACTACGGGGGTTAAGCTGGATTTGAAGTCACTTCTGGCTAATTCAAATGCTTTAATGTTAATCCCAGTTTTAGTATTGTTCTTACTTTTAGCCAAATTACCTATATTTTTGGTTTATACACGAAATTTCAATAAACGTAACAGTCTTGCGGGTACATTTTTAATTATGACTACAATTACGATTGTACTTCCAACATTAGAGGTTGCTCGTAAGTTAAATGCAATTACTGAAACTCAATCAGATGCTTTTATTTTGGCAGCCGTAGTCGTATGTATCTTAGGCCCAATTCTATTTAATTCGCTCTTTAGATTAACTAAAGAAGATAAAATTAAGCAACGAGTTGTCATGATGGGAACCAATGTAATGACTGTTCCTGTTGCTCAGGAGCTTCATGATAATTGGTATGATGTATTATTAGTAACCCATAAAAAAGAAAACTATGATACTTATAAGAGTAAAGTTGCTAATTTGAAGTTAATTAACAGCTTAGAAGAGGCATGTTTAGAAAAAGCAGGTGTCTTTGACTGTGATATTTTAGTAGCTGGATTTATTGAAGATGACCTAAATCGTAAAATTGCCCGTTTAGCAAAAGAGCATGGTGTTCAAAGAGTTATTGCTAGTCAAGAGAGACCAAAGCCTGAAACAATTAAGAAATTAATCAATGAAAAAATTGAAATTTACAATATTTTCAATGTTCAGACTTCTGTATTAAGAGCTCTAATTGAATCACCTTCAATTTTGAGAATTTTAACAGATACTAAGAATGGCTTGTTTGAAGTAACGGTTAGAAATCATAAGTATGCTGGTCAGAAATTGATGAATCTAGACTTTATTGAACAAATGACTGTTAGTCGAATCTGGCGAAATGGTAAATGGCTAGTGCCACATGGAAATACAATCATTGAAGTAGGAGATCATCTAATTTTTACAGCTAAAGGTGAAGATGCAGAAAGAATTAGAGAAGAACTAGGTAGAAGAAATTAAATATAAAAAAATGACAGGATTTTTAGTCCTGTCATTTTTTGTTAACGTTGATTTTTCGCTTCTTGTAAAACAGCTAGGGTATTTAGACTATGGGTAAAAGCTTGATCAGCAGCTGTAAAATCATGTTGATCAATAATCTTAGTGAATTCGATAAATTCAGCAATCATTCGATGAGAATACTTGTTGTGGTTAACAACTTTCGGCTCTTCTCCTAGTAATTGGATGCCAACTTTTGGCATTTCATTAGGATGGCCGTAAATAATGAGTGCACCTTTTTCACCTTCAATGGTACTGACATTAGGTGAAAAGCTATCTTTAGCTGCAATTGAACTGGCTTGTTTGTCAGAATAGCCTAAGTGAAGGATGCCAGAAGTATCAATATTTTTTTGAATAGTTGGGAAATATTTAACAGAATCTGGCTTACCAAATAATTTAATAATAATGTGTAAGTTGTAGATGCCTAAATCCATTAGAGCCCCACCATCTTTTTTAGGATCGAAAGCTGGTTGAATGTCCCCTTCTAAGAAAGCATCATAGCGACTTGAATATTGAGTGTAATTAAGATTAACAACATGAATTGGGGCAATTTTAGCTAAGTTATCTTCAATGAATTTAAAGTTTTCTAAATAAATGTTAGTGATCGCCTCAACAATAATTACTTGGTTTTTATCAGCAATTTCTTTTAATTCACGTGCTTCATCAGTTGTAGCAACAAATGGTTTTTCACAAATGACGTTTTTTCCTGCTTCTAATGCGGCCTTGGCAATACTAAAATGCAAACTATTTGGAACAGCTACATAGACAGTATCGACATTAGCATCATTAAATAGGTCAGTATTGTCTTGATATAATTTTGAAATATTATACTTTTCTTGCAATTCAAGACCAATTTGATGGCTTTTTTTAGTAGTTGAAAGAGCCGCAAGTTCAAGATCTGGGATTTGATCAGCAATTGATAGAAAATCATGAACAATTTTTCCTGAGCCAATAATACCTAATTTCATAAGGTAATCTCCTTTAATTAAGTTTAAAATTTAATTTTTTAGCATTTTTAGTAACTGAGGAAGGTACGGTTAACTTTTTAACTTTATTAATGTCATAAAGATGTAAGGTGAGCGTACCTTCTTTCTTAGTATTATAAGTAACTTTATAGTACATATCAGTTAGTTGTTCTTTTCGATTAGTAGAAATTCTTAAATCAATATTTTTAACATTAGTTGACTGTGGATCGCTAGTGGGAGCGACAGTAGTTGCTTTTTGCATGCTTTTAATTACATCGCTATTATCACCCTTATAAGAAATAATATAGCCATTGAATCCGTTAGATTTAATGGTCATATGTTTAAAGGCATCGTCAGAAAATTGGGTGAAATCATGTGCGGTATAAAGCTTTTTATAGCCTGAATAAACTTCACTAAAGATGGCATTTTGTTTAATGTAATTCCATTTTTTCGTGCCATCACGGTGGTAAACATAGTCTTTGTTACCCCATAACTCAGAATTAGTATCAGACTTAGGGATGCTTTTCATGGTAATATGGATGGCATTATCTGGACCGACGACATAATTTGAATACATTTTTGACTTTGCATTGGTAGTTTTGACATTAACGCGTGCAGTAGCAATTTGGGTATTGGCAGCCGTAGTTAATGCATCTTTAACGCTTGGCTTATTAAATGCAATAATTGCGCCCCAAACTACTACGATTAGGATAATAATACCTAAAATTAAAGCGGCAATTTTGCCGCCTTGATTGTTAGAAAAAATAATCTTTTTATCTTTGATTTTATTTTTTTCCATCAGTGTATCTTTCTAAATGATTATTGATTATTTTGTTCTTCTTGTGCTTTCTTGATGTCTTCAGCACTAATTGCATTCTTTTGAATGTCAGAAGGAACGGCTAAATCACTGTGTTGACCTAATTGGTCGTAAGTTAGGTTCCAAGTGAAGTTATATTTTCCGCCAGCAGTATATTGGGCCTTAAAGGTCATTGATTCGACATTTTTGGTAGTTGGATCAATTAAATAAGTGATCTTAAGATTTTGAACTTGAGCTGATTTTACTAAGCGGGCTACCTGCATGTTTTGAGAACCAGGAGTGTTCATGGCATCAATAATTAAAGGATTGACAGCATTCCATAGGTTAGCGTCGGTACCATCAAAACTAACTTCATAATTTCCATTTTTTCTTTGAACAGTGGCTTTTTTGGCAAAAGCTTTATTAATTTTCTTAAAAGTTGCAGGATCGAATCTTTCTTTTACTTGGTCTGAATCAAAGCTATCTGCATCAATTGAGTTTTTAATCCAATGGCCCTTGTTTTGCTCTAAAAGTAAGTACATATCCTTCTTGGTAAGCCACATTTGTTCAGTTTGAGATTTTTTCTTTTGAGTTAAGGTATAAGTAAGGTTAGTTACATCACCTTTGTCTTTGAATAAACCTTCTGATTTTGACTTTTGGTTCATTTCATTAGAATTAGTAGTTTGAGTGAAGTGACCGTTAGCAAAGCTAGAATTAAATTTTGCATTGATTAATGAACTTGCAGAAGGTCCAGTACTCTTTGCTTGTTTACTGCTTTTATTTGAACAAGCTGTAGTTAAAGAAACTAAAATTACTCCCAATAAAATTAGGAAGCTGAATTTTTTCTTCATAAAAATATATTCCCCCAATAAATGTATCTATCTTATTTTATTTTACTCTATTTTTGGCTGAAAAAAGCATTCTAAGAGCCTAATTTTAGTGCTTTTTAAGGACATTTAAAATATTGCGCAATTTACTGCCTTTAACTTGTAAGTTGCTTACTGCTTGGGTTACTTCAATGCAGCCAATATATTTACCATGTTCATTATGAAGACTATAGAAGGAAATGTTAATTGGTTGTTTATTTTTGGTAATCATAATTGAAATGTTTTTACGCTTGCCGGCGTGCATTTGATCTAGAACTTCTTTGACATGCTTTTGACTATGGCCGGGATGCACCTCAAAAACAGTCTTACCTATGTCTTTTTCAGTACGCTTAAAGAGGCGATTCTCATTCATAGAGGACCAGACAACACGGTCGTTTTCATCTAAAACGTCCATTTCTTGTGGAATTGTTCTAAAAATTGCATTTAGCTGTTCAAGTGAGAGATGCCCACCATCTAACTTGATATTTTCCATAATTAAATACTTCCAATTCATCAAAATTAATATATCTATCGTTATTTTAACATTAAATATTTTGTGAATTAATCAAGCTTTTTTTTCGTAATTCCTATGAAAATTTTGAATAAGCGTGTAAAATAGTTAGTGAAACATTGAATTTTAAAGGAGATACAGTTCATGTCGAAATTAGTTTTAATTCGTCACGGTCAAAGTGAATGGAACCTTTCTAACCAATTTACTGGTTGGGTTGATGTAAACCTTTCAGAAAAAGGTGTTGAAGAAGCTAAGAAGGCTGGTCGTTTAATTAAGGAACACGGTCTTGAATTTGATCAAGCTTACACTTCATTATTAACTCGTGCTATCAAGACTTTGCACTACGCACTTGAAGAAAGTGACCAACTTTGGATTCCTGAAACTAAGACTTGGAGATTAAACGAACGTCATTACGGTGCTCTTCAAGGTTTAAACAAGAAGGATACTGCTGAAAAGTACGGTGACGAACAAGTTCACATTTGGCGTCGTTCATACGATGTTTTGCCACCAGCTATTGATGACGATAACGAATACAGTCAAGCACATGACCGTCGTTACGCAAATCTTGATCCACATATCGTTCCTAAGGCAGAAAACTTACACGTTACTTTAGATCGTGTAATGCCATTCTGGGAAGATCACATTGCTCCAGATTTACTTGACGGCAAGAACGTTATTATTGCTGCACACGGTAACTCACTTCGTGCTTTAACTAAGTACATTGAAAACATCTCTGATGATGACATCATGGACTTAGAAATGAAGACTGGTGAACCAGTTGTTTACACATTTGACGACAAGTTAGATGTTGTTAACAAAGAAAAGCTTGACGACTAATTTTTAGTTCTTGAGTGAAAGAAGCTCCGACGAAAGTCGGAGCTTTTTTTCTTGAAAATTTTAAATTTGTAAACTCTGATTTTGATATAATCAATACGGCACACTTGCCCTAAGGGAGGTGTAGTCATCTTGAATTTTCTTAAAGACGTCCTTGTTTCTTTGGTCTCTGGACTTGTAGTGGCCACTTATAGTACTATGCTTAGCTATTGGTTAAAAACTTCTAAGTCTAAGAGAAAGAAGTATCGACGTAAAAAGTATCGGCATAAATAGTGTGCCAAAAACCTCCCAATAAAAAAGGGATTATCCAACCGGCATTGGATAATCCTTTTTTGTCATCTTGAATTTCTTTATATAAGAATTATAACATATTTTGTTTAGAATAAGACGAAGATAATAAAGTAATTTGAGTTGTTGAAAGGAAATAGACATGAAAGAAAGAATTGTAACATATTCAGCAATCTTTAAACCAATTGAAGATAATGTCTACTTTATTAGCTTTCCCGATGTTAAAGGAGCTGTGACTGAAGGGCATGGACTAAAAGATGCTTTTGAAATGGCAGCAGATGCTTTGGGAATAATTTTGTTTGATGAAAAGAAATTGCCAAAAATGACTGATCCCGCTGAGATTAAAATAGAGGAGCCTGGTGCTTTTGTGGCGTTAGTATCAACTGATCTAACAAAATCAGCAGCTAATTTTGAAAAAATGTAACTGTACTTGCTAAGCTCTTCCTCCAAGCTGAGAAAAAGAAAATTAATTTTTCCAAAGTATTAACAGAAGCCCTTAGAGAAAAATTGAATTATCAATAATAAAAAATTCCGAAAGTCTATCAATTGATGATAAATTTCGGAATTTTTTTGTTTTTGGAAAATGCTGGTATAAAGGAAAAGTTATTAAAGCGGTCTAAAAAATACAACGAATTGTGTGAAAAGGCTTGACTTAGTTGAAAATGGGGGGGGTAAACTACCTTTGTATAAACTGTTATTTATTACTTTGTTTGGAGGATGTAAAATGAAGAAAAGAACAACAATGTTGATGTCTGCTTTGTTTGCAGCTGGAGCATTTGCAATTAATGGAAATGTTGCTAAAGCTGACAATGTACAAGCAGTAAATAATAACAATGCTAATAGCACAGAAGTTAAGCAAAACACAGTTAATGCTGATAGCAGTAAGTTAAATGTTGCTAGTGCACAAGCAAATAATCAAGCTGATACTAAGATTCCAAGTAAAGAAGAACTTAAAGATATTGCTATGAAGCAATATAACGAAGCAAAAGAAACTTGGAAATCGAGTGCAGATCAAAGTGCTTATGATGTTGCTGTTTGGGATCCATATTCTCGCGGTGCGGACCTCTATGTAGATCATGCACGATTAGGAGGGAATGGTTCTTTGGGACTCAGTTCTGGAGATCCTAATGCCATTTTAATTAAATCATCTCAACTTAAAACATATGATTGGGCTCCAGTAAATAACGAAATTAGTGTTGCTAAGGAAAGTCTAACTAATTATCTTAATAAGGTAGTAGAAAAAGACAATGGTTCTCTTGAAGGTTCGAAAAAAGAAGCTGTGGATAACCTAAAGAAGATTAATATTCCTGGACCTGATGCATTACCTGGAGATAATGAAGTAAATGTTGTAATGGAAGATCCTAATATGCAAAAAGCTCATAGAAATACTGAAGCTTTAGGTATGATTTGGAATACAATACAAAATCCATACTTGGCTACATTAATCGGGAGTCGTACAGCAATAGAAAATTCTGATTATAAGAATGAAGAGGGCTTTTACAGCGATAAATTAGCTGAATTGGTAGCAAGAAATGTTAGAAAAGATAAAAATTGGGTTTTAGCTAATACTAATCCAAAAGCTATAAGATTTGGAATGCCTGGTGGAAGCCCTGAAATAGAGCAAGGTGCTGGTGGTATTGGAGAAGGATCAGATGATCGTGAAAATCATGAAGTAAAATATGAAACGGTGCTTCCATACTTTATTTACAACAAAGAATTAATCAAAGTTGACCGTGATGCCTACAACAGAAACAACAATATTAAATCAGACGAAAATACTTCTGACAACAAGAACCAATCAACAACTAATACAAAGAAGGATCAATCTTCTGAAAAAGTAACAAACGACACTACTTCAAAGAAAGATCAATCAACTACAAACACTTCATCATCAAATACTAACCAAACTACTGAAAGTAAGTCTTCAACTACTTCATCAAAGACTACTTCTGATACTAAGACTCCAGTAGCTAACAATGACAGTTCAGCTGCTAGGACTACTGACGTAGTTAAGAACGAAACCAAATCTACTGAAAATACTGCAAGTGTAGTTAAGAATGATGCTAAAGCTGCAACTGAAAAAACTACTGATGTTAAAGTTGTTGCTCCAGCAAAGAATGCTTCAAATGAAGTAAAGACTACTAATGCAGCTGCTAAGGCAAGTGATGCTCATGTTGTCGCTTTAAACAGCGAAGTTAACGCTGGTACTACTTCTACTACACCAGCTGCTGCAATAAAGGGCTCACAAGCAAAAGATACCGAAAACAAATTGCCACAAGCCGGAACTGACGAAAAGATTAGCTTATTCGCAAGTTTAGCTGGTTTGTCAATCGCTTCTCTTGGATTAGGTGCTTTAGGTGCAAGTAAGAAGAGAAAGAACGACTAATTAATCGTATAAAATTAGTATCTATAAAAGCATATTCCCAATAGAATATGCTTTTTTTATGAGTAATAGGAAGAATAAAAGTATGGATAGAAATGAATTATTAAATTACCTTGATCAAAAGAGAATGGAAACCGCTGGTGTTGCACAAGCACAACAAACTTTGTCTGATGATAAAAATAGACTAGAAAATGCAAAGAGAAAGTGGCGTAAAACCATTATCTTTCTTTGGATTTTAGTAGTTATAGGAGGCTTGAACAATCAGACGGGTGACTTTTTCTCTTTGGGAGATGCTTTGGTTGGGTCAATTTTACCAGCTGGCTTAATGATTTTTAAATATTTTAAGTATATTAAGCCACTTAATGAGCAAATAGCTAAAGATCAAGTAAAGCTTAATGAAGAATTAAATAATCCAGTTTACCAAAATGGGAAAAACGGCTTCCCTGAAAAGTTCTATAATTATGGAGATGTATATCTTCTATGGAAGTTAGTAAGTGAAAACCGAGCAACTACATTGCAAGAAGCTTTTAACTTACTTGAAACTCAACAATATCGAGCAAATCAAATGGCAATTCAAGAACAGATTAAGGCTATTCAAGAAGATACAGCTAGAAGTGCTAAAATTGCTGCAGTGGCTTCAACAGTTAGTGCGGTTAACTCTACCCGTCCTAGAAAAGTTGAAGTTAGTGGAACAATAAACCATCATGTTAATTAAATTAGGGAAAAGTTGGATAAGTAATGAAAAAGAAAGTATTAATTACAGCAGGAATATTGTCGACACTTTTATTAGCAGGCTGTAGTAATCAAAATACGAGTAGTGGAAACCATGATAGTAAGAAAAGTTCAGTAGTTTCTACTAAAAAGAGCTCGAATCAAAGCAGCCAGTCTAAAAAGAATGCAGAAGAAATGGATAATGCACAATCTTCCAGCTCTAGTTCGGCTAATAATAGTCAAAGTAGCTCTAGTATAAAGCAATCCAATAATAAAGCTGAAAAGGAAACAAAAAACACTGCTAAAAGCAATAACAGTAATAACAAGATGAACTTTGATCAGATTGAGCAAGGAAACTATAGCAGCTTAGCTGGAACCTGGAAATCCACAAAAATTGTTGTTCGAGATGGTGGAGAAGACAAGGTAAATACTGAAAATCCAATTACTTTATCTGTAACCCCAGATGCAATCCAAATGGTGGGCGGCGATAAAGTAGTTGTTAATAAAGATGGATTAAGTTATAACGACGATCTACATCCATTAAATTTTCAAAAGACGCAGAATAGTTTAACTGGCTCATTAGATGATGCTCAAATTAACTGGTCTGTTTCATTCTATCCAGCAGGTTCTACTGATTTTTGTAATTAATGGTGAAAAACAAGCTCCATCTTCAAAGAACTTAATTGTATTTTGGAGAAGCGGAATGAGTACAACCATGGTTTTTGAGAAAGAGTAATAAAGAGGTCAATTAATGCATAACTACGAAAAATTAAAGAAAAACAAAGCAAACTGGATTGTAGTTGCGGTAATAGTTCTGGTAGCAATTATTTCCTTAATTGGATGGAGTAATTATAGATCGCATCATTTAGCTGGAACTTATACCAACCAAGCAACATTTTTTAGGAGTGACATCAAAAACAAAACTAGAATTTTCTAATGATAAAAAAGTAAAGATGACAAATGGTACGACATCAGAAAATGATACTTATGAATTGTCTGGTAATGATTTAAAAATAAAAAATGAAGATGATGAAGTAATTATGCGTGCTAAGTTAGCTGATGATCGAAAATCATTTAAAGTAAAATCAATTGCTGGTGATATTTTCGGTATCCTCAAAAATATTGAATTTACCAGACAAAGCTGAAATATATTAATGATGACATCCCCTTAAAAATCTTATATAATTGTAAAAGAAAAGGAGATAGAGAGTGCGAGTCTCTACCTCCAATCGTAACTTAAGATGACTGAGTGTGTGGCTAATCCTTGTGATTAGCCTTTTTTGTTATTGCATAAGCAATTGCTGCACGGATTAGGAAAATACCCAATGCGTTTAAGACAATGCCGATAGCAATAGCAGCTATTATCAAGGCACACCAACACTCCAGCCTATCCAAATTATCATGGCTTCCACCTCCGTAACCTAAAATATATGTGAGGGGTGTAGAGCCATGAAAAGTTACTAAGCTCTTATATTAGCTATCTATAAAAGCCTAGTAAAAATTATATCAAAATATGAATTGAGAATTTGTAGTATTAAACACAAAAAAAGACATTCCATCAGGAATGTCTAAAGTGTGACTATATGTTTAAATTTTGATTTAACTAAGAACTAGTTTTATAATTTTACCAACTAGCTTTGCGCACACCAGGAAGTTGTCCCTTGTGTGCTAATTCTTTAAAGCGTAAACGTGACATACCAAACTTACGCATATAACCATGTGGTCTACCATCATGTAAATCACGGTTATGGTAGTGAGTTGGGTGAGCATCAAGCGGTAATTTTGCTAATGCTTCTACGTCACCAGCTTCTTTTAATTCATAGTATTTCTTGATTAATTCACGCTGCTTAGCAGCCTTAACGATTTTGGATTTTTTTGCCATATATCTTTCCTTTCGAATATAGAGTATAAAAAATAGTTTAATTAAGAATAAAAAAGGACTAATTTGAGCTAACTTAAAGTAAGTATATTGTATTAAATTATTAATAATTTGTCAAAAAGAAAGTATTTTAAAAAGAATTAGTTTAAAATAAGTAATGATTGATTAAAGAAGGGAAAATAAGCCGTGGGTATTTTTAAAAGAATACTTCATAATGAAGACTTGCGACAGCTAATAATTTATGTATTAATTGGTGTGTTAGGATTAGGTGTTGACTTTGGAATTTTTGCCATTCTAACTCACTTTAAGATGCAAGTCGAAGTAGCTAATTTTATTTCATCATCTTGTGGGTTGATCAACAACTTTTTCTGGAATAGTTTTCTTAACTTTAAGGTTCACGATAAATTATTAGTAAGATTTATTTCCTATTATTTAGTAGGACAAATTACAACTTTGTTTACAACTGTCTGCCTATTTATTTTTGTAACTCAACTTGGCTATAATCAATTGATTGTAAAGGCTGTTTCTACATTTATCGCTACCTTGATCCAATTTGTAATTAATAAGTTACTTACCTTTAGAAAAATTAAAACTACTAAACCAAAAGTAGACGTTAGAAAGTAATAAGAAAGACTGTTAAAGTATGAAAAAATTATCAATTATAGTTCCTTGTTATAATGAAGAGGAATCTGTACCACTTTTTTATCCCGCAGTGAATAAAGTAATGGATACTATTCCTGATCTAGAACCAGAATATTGGTTTATTAACGATGGATCGAAGGATAATACCCTAAAAGAAATTAAAGAACTACGCAAGAAGGATCCAGAGCATGTACACTTTGTTTCATTTTCAAGAAACTTTGGTAAGGAATCCGCTCTTTACGCTGGACTTCAAGCGGCAACTGGAGATTATGTGGTTGTAATGGATGTTGACTTACAAGATCCTCCTAAGTTCTTACCACAAATGTATGATCTAATTAAAACGGGAGAATACGACTGTATTGGAACCCGTAGAGTGGATCGTACCGGAGAAGCTAAATTTAAGTCCTTCTTAAGCGATATGTTTTATAAGGTGGTTAATAAGATCTCTGATACTGAAATCGTATCAGGAGCTCGTGATTATCGAATGATGACTCGTCAAATGGTAGACGCAGTTTTGAATATGCCTGAATACAACCGTTTTTCAAAGGGGATTTTCTCTTGGGTTGGATTTAAGACCAAATACTTAGACTATCACAATGTTGAACGTGTTGCTGGTGAAAGTGACTGGAACACTTGGAAGTTATTCAAATATGCCATGGATGGGATTGCCGACTTTTCTCAGGCTCCGCTTAACTTGGCTGTCTGGATTGGTACAGGATCGTTTATCTTATCACTTATTGGATTGATAGCAGTGATTATCCGTCGTGTGCTTTACCCAGATTCAAGCATTTTTGGTTGGGCTTCAATGGTATGCATTATATTGCTTCTTGGTGGTCTACAACTTCTCTGCATTGGTATTTTAGGTAAATATATTGGTAGGGTATATATTCAAGTTAAGAATCGACCAATTTATATTATTAAAGAGAAAAAATAAACGTAATAAAAGACCGAAGTTCACGTGGAGCTTCGGTCTTTTTTGATAACAAAAGTTAGTATTCTTTAAGTTAGACTTGTTTATGATTGTACTTCTTCCAAAAAAATTCCTCCTGTATTTAATTTCTAAAAAGCGTCGCTGATCATACTAACAGAAAAAATTTTTTCTCGTAAGTAATTTTTTTGAAGATTCTAAATTTGAAAAGTGCGATAATTTGAACAAGGGAGAATTTACGAATGAAAAAATTAACAAAAGATATGTGGATAAAGATTGCTTTATCTCTTCTAGGAGTTTTGGCTGCTATTTTGGTCTATGTACCTAACTATGCTCTAGTTGATCAAGGGCTCAAAGGTAGATGTACCATCTTCTTTATTATTGCGATAGTTTTACTTTGGCTACCGATGGAGCTAAAAAGCAGTATTTTTGCACTTAATTTTTACTATGAATTAGGTTTGATTTTTGATTATTGTCTTTTTCATGACTAATCAAATGGCAATGAATTTTACTATTGGTCTAGTGATTGCTTTGCTTTTACTAACTTGGATTGGAATGGTAATTTTTCAAAAATAATTTAGTCATGAAGCAAAAAAATAGTGAGCTTTTAATCATTAGACTTGTCATGATGCTGGTTTTAGCATATTTAGCCTATATCAGCGGCTTTGCAGCTCTTATGGGAGCTGAGATCTTTACAGTACAGGGACAAACGTGGCTACTTATTTTGGGTTTTGTTCTGTGTGTATATTATCTCGTCTTAGCAGGAAGTATTTGGCAACCATGGTTTAGAAGATGGACTTCTTGGATCATGATTTTAGTAGCATTTGTTTTGCATATGTTATTTGCAAGTGCCACCTCTTTAAATATTATCTTTCTGCCTTTAATTGGAGAGGCTATTTTACTTATTCTAGTTTGGCGCAGTAACAGAATTTTAATGAAAAAGAAAAGGATTTCATAATTAGCTCTTGTCAGATTGTATCGATCCTTGATAGAATTAATTGTTTAAAAATTTAGGAGAGATACAAAATTATGAAATATGTTTATTTGTTTTTACCAGCAATCGGCTGGGGACTTATGCCCTTAGTTATTGCAAGTGTAAAGAATAGTACAGTTTATAATCAAATCGTTGGTACTGTTGCTGCTTCATTTATTTTTGGCGCAATTGTAATGGCAATCATGCATCCAGCAATGAGTTGGTCACTCTTCTTGCTTTCTGCATTAGGAGGAGCTTGCTGGGTGATTGGTCAAGTTGGTCAATATATTTCCTATGAAAAAATTGGTGTTTCTGAAACTATGCCAATTTCTACCGGTTTACAATTAATCGGGGTTCCTCTTGTTGGTGTGCTTGCTTTTGGTGAGTGGAGCAGCCCTCAAGCTAAACTTTACGGCTTCATTGGAATCTTAGTTTTGATCATTGGAGTTGTTTTAACTTCATTTACTGATCGTGGAACAAGCGAAGGAAACAAATCTAATCAAGTAAGTACTATTATCTTGCTTGTTTTAACTTCACTTGGATATATTACTTCAAGTTCTATTCCAAAGGCTTTACATGGAAACAGCGTTTCTATTTTCTTTGGTCAAACTTTTGGTATGTTAGTAGCTGTATTTATTTATACATTGGTTACTAAGAATTTACATGTTTGGAAAGAAAAATCTACAGTTCAAAGTGGTGGGGCAGGTATTCTTTATGCAATTGCCGCATTAGCTTACATTCTTTCTGTTCAAGATAACGGAGTTAACATGGCTTTCGTTATTTCTCAACTTTGTGTAGTGATTTCTACTTTAGGTGGCTTGATTTTCTTACACGAAAAGAAAACTCACAAAGGCTTGATATTTACCATTGCAGGCCTAATTTTAATTATTGGCGGTGCAATGTTAACTACATTATTCTAAGGAATGAAAAAAGGCATCCCACGTCTGGGATGCCTTCTTTGTATCAACTTGTCCTAATTCTTAAATCATTTTTAGTATTAGAACACATTTAATTGTATTAGAACTAAATTAAAAGTCAAGTTAAATACAATCGTGTGCTAAGAAATAAAGAATTCAATAATAAATTATATGTTATCGCTTACAGTTGACATATTGAGTATAGCGTGATATTTTCAAAATGGGATTGGTCGAAATTGTTTAGGAGGACAATGGATGCTAGCAATTGAAAACAACCAGTTAAAGGTTGAAATTAATGAGGTCGGCGCTCAACTTACTCATGTAGTTGATAAGACTACGAATGCCGACTATATCTGGAATGGGAGTGAATGGGAAAGACATGCTCCAATTCTTTTTCCGGCAATCGGAAAATCGAATGACAATAAATATATTTTAAATGGAAAAATATATGAAATGAAGCAACATGGCTTTGCAGGTGATTATCCTTGGACAGTTGTGGACAAGGGGGATGATAGAGTAAGTTTAACTTTAACTGAAAATGAAGAAACTTTAACTGTTTATCCCTTTCACTTTAGTCTAATGGTTACTTACACGTTAGAGGCTAACCAATTAAAGGTAGAATTTTTAGTTAAAAATAATTCAGAAGAAACGATGCCTTTTGGTCTTGGATTCCATCCAGGCTTTAATGTTCCAATCGCTGGAGATGAATTGGAATTTTCTGATTATGAAGTTTCATTAAGTCCAGAAGTTACAGAATTAACTCAATTCCAAATTGATCCTATTCCATTTAGAAATGGTAAAGTTATTCCAGTACCTAAGGCAGAAAAGAGTACATTACCTTTATCATATTCAGAATTTGATAATGGGTTGATTATTATTAACAATCCTGGATTAACTGGAATTGTATTATCGAGTGCAAAATCTGACCATCAGATTTCTTTAACTTTAGAAGATTTTCCATATGTAGCACTGTGGACAATGACAGATCCAGAAGCCAAATTCTTATGTATGGAGCCTTTTGCTGGACTACCTGATGTTAAAAGTGACGAATTAACTGATTGGATGAAAAAAGAGGGAAATAACTTCTTAGAGCCAGATGAAAGCACACATTTTTCAACGACAATTACTTTAAAATAATATAGAAAGAGGGAAGCAATAAGTTTTCCTCTTTTTTTACTAATTAGTTAAGATTTGTCATAATTAAGTTTTAAGAATGTAATTTTGCTATAATATCCTTGTTTTAAGAAAGTTTGAGAAAGAATATTATGGATAATAAGCCCCAAGAACCTATTCACTCAAGAGTTGAGTTGAATAGAGAAAAACATAATAAGAAAAAAAAGGTCCACATTATTATTGGGATAGTTTTATTTTTGTTTTTAGGACTTGGAATTTATGCAAGTTCCGTTTATTTAAAAGCAAAAAATGCTTTTGATAAAACTTATGATCCTAAAACGGCCGTCAAGCAGGATAGCTTTTCTGGTAAAGAACCTTTTAATATTCTGTTGTTAGGGACAGATACAGGAGCTTTCGGCAGAAAAGAAGTTCGTGGAAACTCGGATACCATGATTTTAGTGACCGTGAATCCGGCCAAAAAGAAACTTTCTTTAATGTCTATTCCGCGTGATACGATGGCCCGGATGATTGGTACGGACAATTTTAGTGTGCATAAAATTAATGCGGCTTATAATATTGGCGGAGCAAAGATGGCAATGCGGACCACAAGTAAAGTTCTCAATGTGCCAATAAAGTACTATATTTCGATGAATATGGGCGGCATGCGGAAGATTGTTGATGGTGTTGGTGGCGTTACGGTGACGCCACCATTGACCTTTACTTATGATGGCTATACCTTTACTAAAGGAAAAACAGTTCACTTAAATGGTAGTCAAGCTTTAGCTTACTCTAGAATGCGCTATGATGATCCTAAGGGAGATTACGGTCGTCAATTGAGACAGCGTGAGGTCATTATGTCCGTTTTAGAGCACGCACTATCCTTTAATACTCTCAAAAATTTAGATTCAATTTTAGGTTCAGTGTCTACTAGCCTGAGGACAAACTTAACTTTTGATTCAATGGTTAAGATTAGTAAAAACTATCGTAAATGTACTAATAATATGTCTAGTGACTACTTACATGGAGTAGGCGCAATGATTGGAGACGCTTCGTACCAAGTAATGTCTGATAGAGAATTACAAAGAACTTCAAATATTGTGAGAAATGATCTTGGGTTAGATTCGATGGATATTGATAATAATGAAACCTATCAAAATTCAATGAATTCTCAATTTGATTGGAACAGTGGTGACTCTAATCAGGTATACTACATATATGATCCGTATACGGATGAATTATGGAATGGAGATAGGGCGTACTAATGGATGAATTTGTCTCGCTAGTAATAGGATATTTCCTCGGAAATATCCTTTTTGCTATGATTGTTACAAAAATATTTTTGCATAAAGATCCGACTAAATATGGTTCTGGTAATCCAGGAACGGCTAATGTCGGAGCAGTTTTTGGTAAAAAATGGGGTATTCTGACTTGCATTGGTGATTTAGCCAAAACTTTAGCTGCTTTGTTAATTGTTTACTTTATTTATCATGGTAATCGTCTAGATTTGTCTTTTGCAGGTCTTGGAGTGGTTTTAGGACATTCTTTCCCATTTTGGAATCATTTTAAGGGTGGTAAAGGAGTAGCAGTCACTGCTTTGTGGATTGTCTTTTTGATTGGAGAGCGGGCTTAATTGCTTTATTAATTGGCCTATTTTTAGTCATTATTATGAAGAACCTTACTATACCACCGTTGGTCTATATGTTAGGATTCAGCATTTTTACTTGGATTAATTTTGGCTGGGAACAAGGGTTAATCTTTTTAATTGCTACCTTAATCATGATTTTTCAATTTAGAAAAGATATTGTCGATTTCTTTACTGGTAAGGGTAAGCGTGTGGATGTATTAGTCACAATTAAGAAAAAGTTAGGGATATACAAATGAAATCAGTATTGAAAAAGACAATCCAGTGGATTTTACTTATAGTTTTACTGCTGGGAATATTAATTCAAACCTTAGGCTTTTGGAATTATAATCCGCCAACCGTTGCTGGCCGAACTAAAATTGGTTTAATGATTGGTTTAGTAGAGCTAGCTGTGATGGTTTGGTATGGGATGAGCTACGGCAATAAGGAATACAGTTTTAAGGAATCAGTTAAAAGTTGGCTTGAAGGAGTAATTACTTTAGTCATCTTTTATCTTGTTTTCGTTATTTCTTTACCGCAATTTTTCTCAGCTTGGAACTTATGGGGAATTTTCTTTCCCGTTTTAACAAGTACATCAGCCTTATTTAGTGGGATTATTATTTCTTTATTCTTTCAACCTTTTATTTTTAGGCTGCAAAATAAGTTAAGTACTAAGCAAAATGTTTTGTTATTAACTACAATTACAATTTTGATCTTTACCTTAAGTGCAGGTAATTCGCTTTTAACTAGCTATAGTATTTTTGGTCTCTATTTGGTATTGCCATTTGCCTGGGGAATGCTTATTTCAAAAATTACTGTATCTAAGAGGCTAGTAGCTGCCTTAACAGTGGCAACAGTAATCTTACTTCCCGCAGTTTATTATTTCACTATTCAATTAATACCAATTCAAACTCCACAAGCCGTTGTCTTCACCCAGATGAATATGGCATGGAATACGAGCTTGTTAATGAGTCCGTCATCGCCGTTAATGATCTTATTTGTAGTAACTGGTGGGTTACTTTTTAGGAAATGGTTGGTAAATGTATCACATAGTGCATTATCTCTTTTAATTCCTGCAATTATCTTTGGAACAACGGCTTATGGGATGACTTTATGGAAAGAAAAACTTCAATTATTACTGGCTCCTGTTAGTAAAAAAGTCACTTTTCTCTTAATTCTGACCTTATTACTCGCAAGTTTTATTATTAATTTTATTTTTAATAGATTTGTTCTTTCAAACAAGCATGTACAAAACTTCCTGAATAAATTTACCGGTACAGATTTAAATGATCTTCTTAATCTTTTAAACAGTGGCTTGAATTTTCTTAAGAAGCATAGTCCAATAATATGCCTCTTTGCATATTTTATGGTTGTAAGTATTATTGGTTTCTTTACATTTAAGAGTAATGTTAACGTTACGTTGACTTATATTTTTACTAATAGACTTGGCACTGTCATCTTGTCCAGTATTTTTCTTCTAGCGTGTTTTGAAGTCTTTTATGTACTTACCAAGCGCTTCTGGGTAGCAGCAAGTATTCCAACTATTTTGGGTTTAGGAATTGCGATTGCTAATGGCATTAAAATGAGCTTGAGAGAAGAGCCCGTTTATCCAACCGAAATTGGTGAAATTGTTAATTGGAAAACTTTAATTCCAATGATGGGGACAAATAATTTAATCTATATTTTAATTGGATTGGCTGTCCTAATCGTTTTAATTGTCTTTTTAGAAAAGAAGTTTCCAATTACCCTCAAGCGTAAAAAATCAAGTTGGGCAAAATTGGTTATTAGCCTCTTAGTTTTAATTACACCTTTGTGGTTTAACGATGAAAATTCACCGATCTATTATATTTCAAAAGGTTTTGATAATAGTCCTAACTTTAGAAATCCACCAGATAGTACAGGTGCTAACGGTTCAATTCTGACTTTTCTAGACTTTATTAAAGTGCCGATCATGGATAAGCCAGCTAATTACTCAGAAAGTTCCATAAAAAAAGTAGTTGAAAAATATCAGAATGAAGCAGTAAGCATTAATAAGACGAGAAAGAATAAGTTAAGTGATCAAACACTTGTCTTTAATCTTAGCGAAAGTTTTGTTGATCCAAAAGAATTCCCAAGTGTTAAGATTTCTAATGATGTTCGAGATCCAATTAAATATATTCGAAAGTTGATGACAACCACTACTTCTGGCCACATGCTTAGTGCTGGTTATGGTGGCGGAACTGGAAATATGGAATATGAATCCTTAACTGGATTTAACATGGGAGTATTTTCTACTGCAATCACGCCATACACGCAAGTGACATCTCGTTACAAGTTTTATCCAACAATTGGGATGGACTTTAAGTACAGCAGTGCCTTACATCCATTCAATGGTACATTCTACGGCCGAATTGATAATTATCGTCGTTTTAAATTTAATAAATTCGCGTACTTAGGCTCGAAGTATAAGATTTATGATAAAAAGACTATCGGAACTAATCCATATTTATCTGATGAGACAGCTTATCAAAATGGCTTACGACAAATTAATAGTCAAAAAGATGGTCAGTTTATCAATTTAATTTCAATGCAAAACCACATTCCATATGGTGATTATTACTCTCCAAATGAATATAAAGAAAATGTTAGTGGATCTCTAATTTCTGATGAAAATACTAAAAATAGTTTTGCTGCCTACACTAAAGGTATTGAATACACAGATAAGGCTGTGAAAAAGTTTATTAAACAGATTGATAAAATCAACAAGCCAATTACCCTTGTATTCTATGGTGACCACTACCCAGCAATTATTGATCAGACACAATTAAGCAAGTATCCGGTAAAATTACACGCAACTAACTACTTTATCTATTCAAATAAGTATGCCCGTGAGCATGGTGCTAAGAGTAAAATCAAGCCAAATAAATATGTCTCAACAGCTTCCTTTATTCCAATGGCTTTAGAGCAAACTAATTCAAAAGTAACAGCTTATCAAGCGTTGCTTACTAAGATTTATCAAGAATTACCTGCTATCACTATTAACTATTCTGGAGATGATGGCTTTGAATTAATCGATCAAAATGGTAAGCAAGTTTCTGAGAAGAAATTAACTAAGAAACAAAAAGAGTTACTAAAGGATTATCAATTAATTCAATATGATATGTCTGCAGGGAAAGGATACAGCTTAAAGCTTAAGGGCTTTTATAAATAAGCAGTTGACTAAATAGACATTCTCCCTTATGATCATAGGTAATAATAGTAGCAACTTAATTCAGTGTTCAGAGAACTAGCGGTTGGTGTGAGCTAGGCAGGTTAAGTGAGCGAAGTACATGGTGGGGTAGTTTCCGTATCAACTATTTTAAGGCGCATTAAGCGTAAACGTGGGTGGTACCACGGCTAATAAAGTAATTTAGTCGTCCCTAGATTTCGAAAGAAGTCTAGGGACGTTTTTGTTAGGAGAAAATTTTATGGCAAAATTTGATATTTTAGAAGATTTAAAATGGCGTGGAGCTATTAATCAAGAAACTGATGAAGAAGGTTTGCGCAAGTACTTAGCTGAACATGATGATTTGGCTCTTTACTGCGGAACTGATCCAACTGGAGATTCACTTCACATTGGTCACCTTATTCCATTCATGATTTTGAAGAGATTCCAAATGGCAGGTTATCACCCAGTAATTTTAATTGGTGGGGGAACTGGTGCAATTGGAGACCCATCCGGTCGAAAGACTGAACGTACTCTTCAAACAGCTGAGCAAGTTAAGCACAACGAAGAAAAGTTAACTGCTCAAATGAAGAAGTTATTTGGAACTGAAAACTTTGAAATTCGCAACAATGCGGAATGGCTTGGTAAGATGAATTTGCTTGATTTCTTGCGTGACTACGGTAAGTTCTTCCAAGTTAACAACATGATTAATAAGGATGTTGTTGCTAGTCGTCTTGAAAACGGAATTTCATTTACTGAATTTTCTTACCAAATTTTGCAAGCTATCGATTTCTATCACTTGAATAAAGATAATGGTGTTCAAATGCAAATTGGTGGGAGTGACCAATGGGGTAACATTACTGCCGGAATTGACTTGATTCACAAGCTTGAAGGTTCAGATCGTCCAGCATTTGGTTTAACTATTCCATTAATGCTTAAGGCTGATGGTACCAAGTTTGGTAAGTCTGCTGGTGGAGCTGTGTGGCTTGATCCTGAAAAGACGAGTCCTTACGAATTCTACCAATTCTGGATTAATCAAGATGACCGCGATGTAGTTAAATACCTTAAATACTTTACTTTCTTATCTCGTGAAGAAATTGAAGATTTAGCTGAAAAGACTGAAAAAGAACCTTGGAAACGTGCTGCTCAAAAGAGATTAGCAGAAGAAGTTACCAAGTTTGTTCACGGTGAAGAAGGCTTAAAGGAAGCTCAAATGATTACCGAAGCATTGTTCTCAGGTAATGTTAAGAGTCTATCAGTTCCTCAAATTGAACAAGCTTTAAAGAACGCTCCAAGTGCTGAAGCAACTCATGAGGCTAAGAATATTGTAGAATTTTTGGTTGAAACTAAGATTGAACCTTCTAAGCGTCAAGCACGTGAAGACGTTAAGAATGGTGCGATTTACGTAAACGGCGAACGTCAAGATGATATTGACTTTATCATCGAACCAGATAGTGATTTTGATGGAAAATATGTAATTATCCGTAAGGGTAAGAGAAAGTATACTCTAGTTAAAATTAAATAATAAATAAAAATTAAGGACTAGGAATGTAAAAACGTTCCTGGTCCTTTTTGCTATAATTAAATTGATATCTGCCGTTTTAGCTCAGGAGGTAGAGCACCGCCGTGGTAAGGAGGAGGTCCCCAGTTCAAATCTGGGAAACGGCTTAGTGAATAATTTAGTAACAAAAAAATTCTAGGGATGGTCAAAAAGACGATCCCTTTTTATAATTGTTATAAATAGTATAAATAATTTATGAAAGAAGAATTAATATGGCTCATGAACTTACGCTAGATGAAATTGCAAAATTTCAACAAGATTATCAACAAAATAAGCAAAATAAAATTGCTGAGTTAGCTGTTGTGAATAACGGTGTGCAAAAAGCAAGTTTCAACGGTGAAGGTATCCGTGATTTAAATCGAACTTTCTCAATTGAAATTCCAACTGATAATGTGACCGACCAAAAGCAATCAGGTCGTTGTTGGTTGTTTGCGGCTTTGAATGTTCTACGTCATAAGTTTGCCAAGCAATATCATGCAAAGAACTTTACTTTTTCACAAAGCTATCTTTTCTTCTGGGATCGAATTGAAAGAGCAAATATTTTCTTTAATCATATTCTAGAAACTGCGGATAAACCTGTGGATGATCGTACTGTACATTTTTACTTACAAGCACCTGATACCGATGGTGGACAATGGCACATGGCTATTTCATTAATTAGAAAATATGGCTTGGTACCAACTTATGCACAAGATGAAAGTTTTACAGCTAATAATACAGCGGCTTTTAATCAAGCATTGAATATGAAATTACGTGAAGATGGATTAGTTTTACGCAAACTTGCTCAAGCCGGTAGAAATGATGAAATTGAACAAAAACGTCAAGAATATTTAAGTGAAATTTACCGTATGGCTGTAATTGCTTTTGGACAACCTGTGCAAAAGTTTGATCTAGAATTTAAAGATGATGATGGCAATTACAAGTTAGACCAAAATATTACTCCATTAGACTTTTTCCACAATTATTTTGAAGATGACTTAGATGATTATGTAGTACTCTTTAATGCTCCAGATCATGAGTATGATAAGCTTTACGCTTTTCCATTTGAAGATAATGTTGAAGGCGGTAGCCCAGTTAGATTTTTGAATACAAAGATTGAAAATCTTAAGGAAGCCGCAATTAAGCAGCTAAAAGATGGAGAGACAATCTGGTTTGGCTGTGATGTAGGCAAGCAAAGTGATCGTCAAAAGGGAATTCTAGCTGCTAATTTATATGAAACTGATACGATTTTTGGTATTGAAACTAAGTTAAATAAAAAAGAACGTCTTCAAACTGGTGCTAGTGGTTCAACTCATGCAATGACCTTTGTGGGTGTGGATGTAGTTGATGGTAAACCTCGTCAGTGGAAAGTAGAAAATTCCTGGGGAACAAAAGTCGGCGATAAAGGCTACTTTGTCATGGATGATAAATGGTTTGACGAATACTTATTTAAAGTTGTAGTTAAGAAGCAATACTTACCAGAGAAACTAGTAAAAATTGCTGAAAGCGGAGCAACTCCTGTGCCTTGCTGGGATTCAATGGCTTAGTCTAGGGGATCGACAATGAACATCGAATTAGTTAAGCAATTTACTAAAGATCATCTAAAAGGTGAAAAAACAGGTCATGATTACTACCATGGACAAAGAGTGGCAAATTTAGCCACAAAAATGTATCTAAGTGATTATCCAGATGCACATAAAGACAGCAGAATAGTAGCTATTATTCAGACAGGAAGTTATTTACATGATACAATCGATGAAAAAATTTGTGACAATCCTGATGAAGTTATAGACGAAATCAAAGAATTATTGCCTAAGGGTGGCTTTACTTCTTTAGAAATAGAAGATATTTTATTTACTATTCAACACATGTCTTTTTCAGCTAATATTGAGCACCACTATCAACTTCCTTTGAGTGGACAATATGTGCAAGATGCTGATCGGATTGAAAGTTTAGGTGCAATTGGAATTGCTAGAGCATTTACTTATGGCGGAAAACACGGAAATAAGATTTATGACCCCGAAATTAAGCCTGAGAAGCTAATAAGTCATGATCAATATCGCAACCATGTAGAAACCACAATTAACCATTTCTATGAAAAATTATTTGATCTAGAAGACCTAATGAATACGCCTGCTGCTAAAAAAGAAGCACACCGGAGAACTGAATATATGCGTGAGTTTGTTCAAGAATTTATGGATGAATGGAATGTATAATTGAAGAAAAAGAGATTTGTACCTGTATTGATACAAATCTCTTTTTGATATATATTTTATTTTTACTAAGCTAGTGAATCCCAAGCAGGAAGTGGAGTTGGCTTGCTTTCTGCAAGTTTCTTTTGATCTTCAGTTAAGAACTCTTTTCTAACAACCACTTCATAAACAAATTCGTCAAACCACTTATCGCTCATTGTGAAGTAACCTTTACGACCAGATTTTTCACTCCATGAGTTTTCAACTTTCCACTTACGGATTTCACCCTTATCTAAGTCAACACCAACTAAAGTCATAGCGTGGCTAACTTCGCCTTCACCAGTAGCCAATCTTTCTGCCTTAGTCATATAAGTATCAACATCAAATAATTCATCGGTCTTGTATAATTCAGTATCTAGGTAACCAGTCTTACGATCCATTTCTTTCAAGACATCATTACCAAACCAAACACTTTCACCATCTTTTAATTGCTTAATAGCAGCGGCTTTTAAGTATTCAATTGGAACATTTAAGAAAGTAATAGGGATACCACCATTGACATTGTCTTCAAATGGAAGAGAGTAAAGTTTGCCATATTCATGATCTGGAGCATTAGTTAAGCAAACATAATCATTGAAATTAATATCCCAGTACTTATTGAAAAATTCAACTGGAGTTAAATTTTTATCCAAGTGAAGTTTTTTCTCATCATCGCGGTACTCTAAGTCAAAAGTCTTAGGAGGTTCGCCGACAGCAATTGCAGTCATACGGTAGATTTCGCTTAGAAATTCTTTGCGTTTCTTTTCGACTTCTTCAGTTTTACCTTCTTGAACTAATTTGCGTAAAACTAAAGCATCTTTTCTTTCTTTACGAGCGAGTGCATCTGCTAAACCAGCAGTGTGGTTAGTATTGAAACTTTCAGGCATTGCATTGGTTGGGACAACACCATATTTCTTTACTAAGGAAGCAGCCATTGCCCATTGACCACCATCTGCACCAGCAAAATTCATATATGCTTTAACTGTACGATCATCTAATGGCTTATCTGCAGAATCAATAATTGCATCATAGAAAATATTAGCACGTTCAATCTTATCCCAGAAGAAGTTATATGCTTGAGATAAGGTAAAGTTTTTAGCTTTATATTTTTTACCAAAATCATGCCGTAAAGTATTTAAGGTCGCAAATAACCAGCAACGACCTGATTGCATTTGGTTGGTAACATTATCAGTTTCTACTTCGACAGAGAATACATCGTTTAGACGGTTAGTAACTGCTGGATTAAATGAAGCTTCTAACACACCAGATCGCATTGCTGCGCGAGAAACTACTTGATTACGTGAATTATCAAAGTCACTACGGAATTGATCAATTTCTTGTAGGGTTAATTCGTGAGACATAGATTACACTCCTTTAATTTTTTTATCATGTTTTTCATTATATTTACTATACAGCAAATCACAAGTTAATACACTAATTTTATTGAATGAAAGTGACTTTCATGAGTATTTTAGGTGTGATTCTGAAGTATAATATTGATAACAATATCGGAGGGAAGAACTATGAAAAAGAATATTTTTGTATCAGGAATTACCCTAATGACAATGCTTTTAGCTGTAGGTTGCAGTAATAATGTAAGCCAGTCTAACACTAATAATGAAGCTAAAAGTACTAAGACGAGCCATAAAAAAAGCCACAAAGCTAAAAAACATACAACTAAGAAAGATAAAACTGATATAGATACTGATAATTCAGAAACTACCAGCTCAGATAAAAAGACTGATAAGAGCAGTGAAAATTCCAAGAGTAGTACTAGTAAGAAGACCAGTCAGAATGGCTCAGCAAGCTCTAATTCGTCTAATTCAAATGAATCAAGAAACACAAATAATTCAAATGGTTCATCAAATTCTTCAGCATCTAATACTCAAAATAATAGCGGTCAAAGTGCTGCGTCAGCTAATAACTCTTCAGATGCTATGTTTAATAAAATGGTTTCTAATACGATCAAAGAAAACGGCTATTCAAGTAACTATGGACCGGATAATTTTACTTTAATTGATGGTGGCAATGGACAATATTCTTTAGCTGAGAAGTCAACTGGAACAATTGTTGGTCATTACTCTGTGAAGAATGGTGATCTTTACAAGCAAGATGTGATTACTGGAAATGATGTTAAGGTTAAATAATGGTTTATTATCAGAAAATGACGCCTGAAGGCTATCAAGAAATTCAAGACGAGATAGCCCGTTTAAAGAAAGATCGGCCACGGAGAATTAAAATCTTACAAGAAGCTCGTAGTATGGGAGACTTATCAGAAAATTCTGAATATACTACAGCTAAGATGGAATTAGGGCATTTACAAAGTCGCTTGCGCTATTTAGATAAGCAATTAAGATATTCAGAAATTATTCAAAAAGATGAAAGTGGAACTATTGATTTAGGATCAAATGTTACTTTACTTTTTGATGGTGACGATGAAGCTGAAAAGTATCGGATTGTTGGTAGAATGGAAGCAGATTTAGCTAAGGGGAAAATTTCCTTTGATTCGCCTTTAGGACAAGCCTTAATGAAGAAAAAAGCTGGTGTAACAGTAACTGTTGAAGCGCCAGCTGGAAACTACGATGTTAAAATTATCGCGGTAGATTAAAAGACATCTCGCTTATACGGGGTGCCTTTTTCTTCTCTAAATAATTTATTCAATATTAATTGTATTTTCCTTATCTTCTTCAGTTAACTTTGGTAAGGTAATGGTTAAAACGCCATTAACGTCTTTTGCGGAAATGTCTTTAGAGTCAACATCAGGAATACGATAACTTCTTTGAATGTGACCAACGCTTCTTTCACGGTGAAGAACGTTGCCATTGTTATTGTCTAAGTTATCGAATGAATCCCGACTACCTGAAACGTTTAGAACACCATCTTTATATGAAACTTTGATGTCTTTCTTATCCATTCCTGGCATGTCAACCTTAACAATATAGTCCTTATCAGTTTCTGCTACATCAGATTGCATAATGTTCTTGATGGAACTATCGTCAAAAAAGTCTTTTGGAAAACTAAACCAATCACTTAATTGATCCATCATATTATCGTTGTTACGATTTTTCATCATTTCGTTTGCCATAATAAAACTTCCTTCCATTACGCTCTCTACAATCTCTATTGTAGTAGGTCCATTGGGAAAGTAAAATATTTAGCACTCTAAGTAAGGTAGTGCTAATAAAATGAAAAATAGGATTTAGAAACTGCTCTAAATCCTATTTTAAATAGTTAATCTAAATCTTTACCGTTAGATTCAATAACTTTCTTATACCAGTTAAATGAATCCTTCTTTGAGCGTTCTAGCGTTCCTTCTCCTTTATCGTTTTTGTCAACATAGATGAAGCCATAACGCTTATCCATTTGACCCGTTCCAGCTGAAACTAAGTCAATGCACCCCAAGGAAGATAACCCATCAAGTCAACACCATCTAACACAACGGCCTTTTCCATTTGTTCAATGTGTTTTCTCAAGTAATCGATTCGATATGGATCATGAACTGAACCGTCAGCTTCACGTTTATCGTAAGCACCAAGACCATTTTCAACGATAAATAGTGGCTTGTGATAGCGGTCAGTTAAGTGGTTAAGAGAAATTCTTAAACCTTCTGGATCAATTTCCCAGCCCCAGTCACTACGCTCTAAAGTAGGGTTTTCTACGATCGCTTCTTGTAAGTCGGTTAATTCATCTGGTTTAACTTTCTTACTTGAAACAGTAGTGGATTGATAGTAGGAGAAGCCAACGTAGTCTACTGTACCTTCTTTTAAGGCAATTTTATCTTCTTCAGTGATATCTGGACGGTAGCCATTTCTTTCAATGTAATCTTCAACAGCATTTGGATATTCACCGTTAACGTGTACATCGGAGAAGAAGTCACGTCTTTGTTCAAATTTGTCAGCGAGTAAAACATCATCTGATGATGGAGTTAAAGGACGAACAGGTGAGTAGTTAATCATACAACCAATTTGGAAGTCTGGATTAATCTTATGGCCTTCTTTAACTGCTAAAGCAGAAGCAACTAATTCATAGTGGGCAGCTTGATACATAGCAGCTTCTTTTTCTTTATCGCCCATTCCGTTCTTAAACAAGATACCAGAGTTAGTAGCCATCAAGAAATCATTGTTAAAACTAGATTGATTATCAATTTCGTTGAAAGTCATCCAGTATTTAACTTTATTCTTGTAACGCTTAAAGCAAACACGGGCAAAGCGAACAAAGTAATCAATTAATTTACGGTTAGTAAAACCACCATATTCTTTGACTAAGTGATAAGGAATTTCAAAGTGAGAAAGGGTAATTACAGGTTCAATTCCATACTTATGACATTCATCAAATAAGTCATCGTAGAACTTAAGACCTGCTTCATTAGGTTCTTCTTCATCGCCTTTAGGAAAAATTCTAGTCCAAGCTATTGAAGTACGAAAAGCTTTAAAGCCCATTTCAGCCATTAACTTAATATCACCCTTGTAGTGATGGTAAAAATCAATGGCCTCATGATTAGGATAGTTTTTACCAGGAATAACGCCATCAGTAATTTCACGCGGCTTAGTGGCTGATCCTACTGTCATAACATCCGCTACAGACATTCCCTTTCCATCTTCATCCCATGCACCTTCAAGTTGGTGAGCAGCAACAGCGCCGCCCCATAAAAAGCCCTTAGGCATAGTGTATCCAGTCATATTCAATACGTCCTTTCTAAAGTAAGCGTTTTCGAAACTCATTCTACAAATTAAAAACTTAATTGTAAAGCTTAAAAGTATAGAATTTTATTTTTATAATAAAACAGTGATAATCATTGCAAACGGTTTCATTATGGAGTATTATACAGGTGTTGTCTGAATTGTTCAGGAACAATATTAGGAGGACAGATACAATAATGACTAAAAGAGATCAGAGTTTAGAACAAAAGAAACATGATATGAGTGTGAGATCTATAAATTTTAGCCGCTATTTAATGATTCGGTATTTTTCTGCGGCGTTCTTATTCACTAATCTCTTTTGGTTAGTTTTTGCAATTTGTTACCAAAATATTGTTGCTTCGATAATTTCGGGATTATTATTTGTTTTATTATTAATAGCTTCAGTAGAGCAGATAAGTAAGTGGAACGTCAGAAACACTGATTTAAAATTTACAAAACTGTATTATCAACTCCAGCTAGGTGCAAATGTAATCTTTGCTATCAGTTGCTATTTACCGTTTGGAAAGACTCTATTTCCTTTTATGGCTACAAACGATGTCGCAAATGTGATCTTTACAATATTAGTTGTTGGAATATTAGGATCTATTTTGATCTTAAGAAGAATTAGCAACATTCAAAATGGTCGCGACAAATATGCAGGAGCAATTAAGACATTTGAAAGTAATAGACAGTAGGACAAATTGAGGGGGATGTACTATGTCTGACACTGCGCAACCATCATTTAAAGATAAAATGATGAAGGCTTTAGGTAAGTTCTCAGGTTCACGTTTTGTACGTGCAATTATGGGTGCTGGTTATTCTATTATTGCCTTTTCTATCATTGGATCTATGTTTTTGGTCTTAACAGTATTACCACAAGTTATTACTGCTAAGGGATTTGTAGATTTCTATAACAACACTATTGGTCGTTTTAGCAATATGTATACTGTTATATATAATGCGACCATGGGAATCATTGCGATTTTCTTTGCTGGATCATTTGCTTATAATTATGCTGATATTTATCGTAAAGAAGAGAACCTATTGCTAGATCCACTAAATGCTGTTTTCTTAACTTTGATGGGTCTGTTTATCACTGTTCCACAATTAGTTTGGAAAAGTGGTAGTACGATTTTTATAAATATTCTAAAGAATAATAACGTAGTTGCTGGTGGTTATGGGGTATCAGGATCCGGACTAACTAGAATTGGGGCAACAGGTATCTTTACTGGTTTAGTTGTTGCTTGGTTAACAGTTCAAATTTATCGCTTCTGTATTAAACATAATTGGCGGATTAAGATGCCAGCCTCTGTTCCATCTGGGGTTGCTAACTCATTCTCAGCTCTAATTCCAGGTTTTGTTGTTGCATTTACAATTGGAATTATTGATATTATCCTCATTGTATTAGGTACTGATATTTTCCAACTATTATACATTCCGTTTTCATTTATTTCTGCAATTGCTGATACTTGGTGGGGATTTTTGATTATTATCTTCTTTATTCACTTCTTATGGTGGTTTGGTATCCATGGAGCTACTATTACATCAAGCTTTTATCAGGCAATTGTTTTAGCAAATATGGCAGATAACGTAAAAGGTGGATTTCATGTATTTGCTGGGGATCCAATTAATGCATTTGTTACGATTGGTGGGTCTGGAGCAACTTTAGGTATGGCTATCTTTATCGCATTTCTTGCTAGATCAAAGCAATTGAAGGAACTGGGGAAACTTGAATTGATCCCAGCAATATTTAATATTAACGAACCTTTAATTTTCGGTTTACCAATTGTTTATAATGTCGGACTATTTGTACCGTTTATTTGTGCTCCACTTGCTTCAGGAGCAGTAGCTTATGTTGCCATTGCTACACATATGGTACCAAAAATTATTGTTCAACAACCATGGCCAACTCCAGTTGGATTAAGTGGTATGATTGCTACAGCTAGTTGGCAAGGATTTGTTCTTTCAGTTGTCTGTGCAATCGTTGCATTTTTGATATGGTTCCCATTCATTAAGCACTACGATAGTCAATTGCTTAAGAAGGAACAAGCAGATGCTACTAAAGCATAATTAAAAAGTATAGACTTTTAAAATCTTCGTAGTTTAAAATATAACTATGAAGATTTTTATTTTAAGGACATAGTAATGAAAAAATATGAATTAGTTGCGGATAAAATAAAAGCTTATATCACCAAAAACAAACTTCATCATGGAGATAAATTACCAACAATTACCGAATTAATGAAAGAATATCAAGTTGGTAAATCTACTATCTTACAGGCGATTACTTTGTTAACTCAACGAGGAATAGTTTATAAAGTTCAAGGTTCTGGCGTTTTTGTCAGACCTACAGGGCGAGATGGTTATATGTCACTTACTGATAACGCCGGGTTTGCTCATGTTTTAAAAGATCCCACTACTGAAGTAATTGAGTTTGCTGAGAAAAGGCCCCCTAAACCTTTATGTGACTATCTGCATTCTGATGAAGTATGTTACTTTATAAAAAGATTGCGCAGACAAGAAGGGAAGCCATTTGTTTTAGAAGAATCGTATTATCCTAAGAGCATTATTCCGTTTATGAGTAGGGAAATTGCTGAAGGATCGATTTTTGACTATATCAAGGATGGTTTAAAGAAAGAAATTCGTTTCTCTGATAAATATATGCGCGTTAGAAAGTTAAGAGCCGATGAAGCAAAATATCTAGAATTAGAAGAAGGAGATCCCTGTTTAGAAGTTTATGATACTTTCTATTTAGCCAATGGGACACCATTTGATAGTTCTAAATTGGTATACAATTATCAAAACTCTAAATTCTATGATCAAAGTTCTGATGATATTATTTAAAAAAATAGTCCTAGTCTCAAAATACAAATTCTTTGAGACTAGGACTATTTTTATTTTGTATAGGCTAAGACATTATTTTTCATTTGCTTTAGTTGTTTTTTTGCGCCTTGCTTTAACTGCCAGTTATAAAACCAGGTACCGATATTAGAATGTTTCTTTTCGTCATAGCTAAGAACATCCTCTTTAAAAACAATCTGACAACCCTGCGGTGTATCGGTTAAATAGTAGCCAATTTTAATATCTATTTTAGGTGACTTAAAAACTGAAACATATTTTTTACCGAATTCATATTCAGTGATTTCGGCTTTCACATTTCTTTGTTGATATGTTGTTCCTGCAGCAATTTTAACAGGTAAGTCATTACCACGGGATTTTTTAATTGCTTGAGTAAGTTGCCTATCTAGGTAATTAAAGAAATCTTTTGCTTCGAAGTTTGCTTGTTCTTTGATTGTAATCATTTTGTCTGTCTTTCTCTATCTATTTTGTCAAAAAAATAGAGCCTAGAAAAAGCTAGGTTCTATCTTGTTTTTTAGTCTAAATCTTTTCCATGGGAGGCAATAACTTTTTTATACCAGTTAAAGGAATCCTTAGGATATCTCTTTAAAGATCCATTTCCTTTGTCATCACGATCAACATAAACAAAGCCATAGCGTTTTTTCATTTCACCAGTACCATTTGAGACTAAGTCTATTGCTGACCACATGGTATAACCCATCAAAGGAATACCATCTTCATTAACTGCTTCTTCCATTGATTTGATTTGGGCACGAAGATAGTCAATTCGATAGTCATCATGAACTTTATGATCTTCAGTTAATTCATCGCCCCAACCAAGACCATTTTCAACGATAAAGAGGGGCTTATGGTATCGATCCCAAAGGTCATTTAAGGCAATTCGTAATACATCTGGGTCCGTTGCCCATCCCCAAGCGTTGTAGTCAAGATAAGGTTCTTAACGCCACCTGCGGAAACATTACCATTAGCTTTTGCGTCTGCTTCATGTGTAGTAAGAACATTAGAAGTGTAGCAAGAAAAGCTTAGAAAGTCTGCTGGATAATTTTCTATTAACTCATAGTCTTCTGGCTTATCATCAAGTTTGATGCCATCACGTTCATATTGTTTTAAACGATATTCAGGGTAACGACCTCCAGTTTGAACATCTGAGTAAAAGAGCATCTCTTGTTTAGCTTTCATAACTAAAATTTGATCAGCTGGGTCAGCAGTATAAGGATAGTAAGCAGAGTAGGCAAGCATTTGACCTACTTGATTGTTTTGATCGATTTCATGAGCTAGCTTAACTACTTTACTGCTTGCTACAAACTGATTATGAGCTCCTTGAGCACGATTTTGTTCACTACCATCAATTAATCCGCCGCCCATATAAGGAGCCATGTCCATAGCATTAATTTCGTTAAAGGTTAGCCAGTATTTAACTTTTCCTTTGTAGTGATTCATTACAATATCAGCATAATGAACAAAAATGTCAATCATTTTTCGGTCTTTCCAGCCTCCGAAACGATTAACTAAAGATAAGGGAGTTTCATAGTGGGAGAGAGTTACTAAAGGCTCGATGCCATATTTAGCACATTCATCAAAGACCTTATCATAGAAGGCTAAGCCTTCTTTATTTGGTTCTTTATCATCGCCGTTTGGTAAGATACGTGACCAATTTAATGATAGACGGAACATATTAAAGCCCATGTCAGCCATATATTTAATATCTTCTTTATAGTGGTGATAGAAGTCTGTTCCCTCATGGCTTGGATAGTAATAGTCAGCTAAAGGAGCTGGTTTTGCTCCTTCGGGTAGTTTAAACTCTTTTCCCCAAACCATTGGAGTAGATCCAGTTTTGCCATCAGCAGTTTTCCAGGTGACTTTTCTTGGTTCACTAGCAGAACCATTAGTTAGTACATCAACGGCGTTTAATCCTTTTCCACCGTCTTTATAACCACCTTCATACTGGTTTGCAGCACTAGCACCGCCCCAGTAAAAGTCTTTAGGCATAGAGTAGTTTTTTGTCATATTTTTTCCTTTCTTAATTTGTTTAAATTTATAAAAAAAGTTCTAGAATTGCTCTAGAACTTTTACTTAAAAGCTATTTGTCTCTAAAACGACATAATTTCGTTCATTGTAGCGATTTCGGCTTGTTGAATATTCAACTGGTTGACCATTGTTTAACCAGACAATTTGTTCCAGCTCTAAGATTGGATCGTCTTTTTTGGCTTGAAGATACTGTTGATCCCAATCATCAGCCTTAGTAGCCTTAATTTTACGATAGGCAACGCCAAATTTAAGTTTCAAATTATGATGAAGATAATTATAGATAGAATTATGTAATATATCTTCATTTAAATCTGGAACTAAGTTAACTGGCATAAATGTATGTTCCAGAATCAGAGGTTTACCTTCAAGCCGTCTTAGACGACGAATATTGTAAACTGGATCGCTAGATTTTAATTTTAAGTAATGTTGAACATCTTCATTTGGAAATTCAACATTAAACTCAATGATATCGCTAGTGACCTCATTAGATCCTAGTAGATTAGCTAAGCCACTAAAAGCATTCGCTGGTGAATCAAATTTATCCTGAATTGGAACTGGTCCTAAGACAAAGGTACCAAGACCGGATTCTTTATAGACTAGTCCTTTTCTTTGTAGACCATCTAAGGCCTTCTTAACGGTTAAACGGCTTACGTGTAATTCTTCTGCAAGTGTTTTTTGGTCAGGAAGGGGAGTTTGAGGTTTATAGACTCCATCTTCAATTCTTTTTTGTAGAATTCGAGCAACTTTTAAGTACTTTGCTTCAGCAGTCATTACTTTTCAGCCATTTTTTTGTAAACAGCTACTACTTCCTTAGCTAAATCAATAAAAGTAATAGCTGTCATTAAGTGGTCTTGAGCATGAACCATGTAAAGGTCAACTTTTACATGGTTACCTTGTGCTTCTTGGGTCAACATATCAGTTTGAACATTGTGGGCATTTACTAAGCCTTCGTTTGCTTGCTTAATAAACTCATCAGCCTTTTCAAAGTCGCCTTTTTTAGCAGCTTGGATTGCTTGCATGGCAGCAGCCTTTGCATTACCAGCTTGCATAATAATTCCCATTACAACTTGCATGTTATCGCTATTTTCTTGTGCCATAATTTTAATTCTCCTAGATAGTATTTTTAAAATAAAAGATGCTCCTGACAATTATTTATTTTACTATGTCAGCAAGCATCTCCCATAAATTATTTTTGTTTTAATTCTTGAATTTCTTGATCAATTGCTGCATCACAATCAATTGGTAATTGCAGTAGCATTTGTCCGTCTATCTCAAGACCTTTAGGGACTTGGATAATACCTGGAAAATGATAGCCATGATGAGCTTTAGTTTCATTATCTAAATAAATAGAAACTTGTCCATCTGCGCTGACACCAATTTTAAAGTGATGACTGTTACGATCAAATTCGTTAACAATTTTTACTTCGTCGTTCATTTAACTAGTTATCGCCCATTAATTCTTGAGCAGTTTCAAGAACATGCTCACCATTCATCATACCGTAGTCTTGCATGTTAATAACTGCTAATGGGATGCCTGCTTCATCAGTAATCTTTTTAACACTGTCTTCCATGTATTGAACTTGAGGTCCAAGCATTAATACATCTGGGTGTTCCTTATCAATTTCATCTTGAATACCTGATGCTGCAGTAGCAAAGATCTTGTAGTCCTTACCTTTTTCTTTAGCTGCGTTTTGCATCTTTGATACTAAAAGTGAAGTTGACATACCTGCTGAACAAGCTAACATAATAGTTTTATCTGCCATAATAATTATCTCCTTTGTAAATCTAATTAAGTGTTTTTCAGTGTTTGAGTGTTGATCTATAAATTAAATGTATGCACTTTCATTATTGAAAGCATTTACATTATAGCACGATTTTGATCATAAGTGTTAATTAATAGCTAAAAAATTATTTACCTTCAGCTTCGTCTTTTTTAAGTGCTGCAGCTTCTCTTTGGACTAATATCTTGTCGTACTTTCTAGCAAATGGCCAGTAGATCAAAGTTGAAATAACTAACGTACATGCTTGCCAAATTGCCATCTTCCAGCCACCAATTAGGAAACCAGAGATAACAGCTGGCATCGTCCATGGACAAGCAAAACCATTAAGAGGGGGAATAATACCAGTCTTAATTACGAAGTAAGTTGAGATAGCAACTACAACTGGTGTTAAGAAGAATGGAATTGCTAAGAATGGGTTCATAACAATAGGTAAACCGAATAGGAATGGTTCATTAATGTTAAAAATGCCAGGAACTAATTCAACTTTACCAATTGAACGTAGTTGTGCTGATTTAGCAGCAATTAAAATGAAGATAATTAAACCAATAGTGATACCTGAACCAGTTAAGTTAATAAAGTTGTTGTAGAATTCGTTAGTAACAACGTGGGCACCATTGGCAATGGTTAATTTACCAGCTTTGTACAATTGAGCATTATCAAAAGAGTTAGCTTGAAGCATAGGGCCAGCAAGAGAACCAACAATTAAACCACCGTGAACACCAAAGAACCAAAAGAATGGTACTAAGAAACCAATAGCGATGGCACCACCAAGTGAATCAGAGATACCTTGAAGTGGAATTTGAAGGGTTTGGTAAGTCCATTGTAAGAAGTCTGAACCAGTAGTTAACTTAAAGCCTGCATAAATAAGCATAGTACCAATTAAGATAATTCCTGATGGAATCATAGCAGTAAATTGGTTAGAAACAGCAGCTGGAACTTGTTCAGGTAACTTAATAGTCCAACCTTTTTTCATAATAGCTGAGTAAATCCAGCCGACTAATAAACCAACAATAATTGCAGCGATCATTCCGTCGCCACCAAGCCAGGTAATGTTGAAGACACCTGTAACTGGTGATTCTAAGAATGTTTGTAAAGCGTGTGGTAACTTATCAATATTTTCAGTTACGGCTTTTGCACTCATTCCACCGTCAATACCTTTAGCCATGGCATTCTTTAATGGGCTGTCAATAGTTAAAGTTTGAAGCATTAAGAATGCAGCTAATGAAGTAAGACCAGGTGCTAATGGCTCATAGCCTTCATTTTTAACATAAATATAGGCAATACCAACTGCTGCCCACATAGCCATGATACTAAAAGTAGTAGTGTAGGCTTGGTTGAAGAATGCACCCCAACCGGAAGCATTAATTGCATTAGCTACGGCTGGAATAGGAATATTTCCTAAAATTAAGAAAATAGATCCAATAAGGATAAATGGTAAAGTATAAATCATACCATTTTGTAAGGCTTGGATAGCCTTAGTATTAACAAATTTCATTACTGGAGGCAGTATGCGTTTATTAACAAACACACTAAAGCCTGATTGTTTTTGCTCGCTCATTATATTTCGTCTCCATTATCTTTTAATACTTTTTGGAACCAATAAAATGATTTCTTTGGAACACGTTTTAAATCTTTTAAGTCATGATTTGAACGGTTGACATAAACAGCACCGTAACGCTTTTCCATATCGGCATGTGAACTTGGAATATCGATTAATCCCCAACCTAGATAACCTAAAACTTTAGCTCCATCTAAGAACATGGCATCTTTCATAGCCTTAATATGTTCCTCGTGGTAAGCAATACGTTCATCATCTTCGATCATATGCTCACCATCCCACGTTTCTTTTAAGCCGATTCCGTTTTCAATTGGGAAGATTGGAATCTTGTAATGGTTGTACATAGTGGTAATGGCGTTTCTAAAACCAAGTGGATCAATTGTCCAGCCCCAAGCATTTGTCTTGAGATACTTGTTTTCTACACCGCCATAATTCATGTAACGGTTAGGAGCAACGTCGGCAGGAATTTTATCAGCTGACACTGTCCAAGAAGAATAGTAACTAAAAGCTAAAAAGTCAGCCTTTGCTTTTTTCATTTCTTCTTTATCATCTTCAGTTATATCCCAATTAATGTTGTGGTCTTTAGCATATTGTAGTACTTCCGGTGAATAACCACGGCCAGTGTCTGCATCATAAATATTGAAATTCAAAAATTCTTGAATTTGTTTTGCTGCCCAAACGTCGGTAGATTTTGAAGTTTCAGGATAAATTTGTTGGAAGGCAAGCATTCCGCCGATTTTTACATCATCATATTTTTCATGGATGTAATTAGCCAATCGAATATGACTGATCATGGTGTGGTGAAAGATGGTATACATATCATCTAAAGTTTTGTCACCTTTTTCGTAACCAGAGATGTTAAATACTTCGTCTTGGAAGTAAAGATTATGTTCATTGAAAACAATCCAGTATTTAACTCGGTCTGAAAAATGATCAATCATCTTTTTGCCGAATCTAACAAAAGCATCAACAACATGGCGTGACATAAAACCGTTGTATTCTTTTGCTAGGTGTAGGGGCATGTCAAAGTGATAAAGACAAATCATCGGCTCGATTCCGCGATCAAGCATGGCATCTACTAATTTGTCATAAAATTCAATTCCTTTAGGATTAAAATCCCCGTCTCCTTCGGGACAAACTCTTGACCATGAAATTTGAATACGATACATATTCATATTCATTTCTTTCATTAGGTCTAAATCCTCATCATAACGATGGTATTCATCAATCGCGGTGTGCCAGTCTGTAGTATTTTCTGTAGCAGGTCGTACATCGTAAACTGATAAGCCTTTACCGTCTTCATCCCAGGCACCTTCAGTTTGCATACTTGAAACCGAATTGCCCCAGAAGAAGTCTTTAGGCATTTTGTGCTTATTCATAATATTCCTTCTTTGTAATCGCTTACATGTTTTACATGTATAAATATAAACTTATTTTGAGAAAAAGTAAAGCACTTTCATATAAAAATATATACTTTTGTTTAATTAGATAACGAAAAAGGACTGGGATGGTTTCCTCAGTCCTTTTTCATGATGCTTTCAAACACATTTATTTAATAATAAAAAAGTGTCTATATAAAATTTAATGCTCTTTTTCAAAATCTGCAACCGCTCCACGCAAATTTGCTTCATTTTTTAATGTACATATATCCAAAATTGGTTTAATTGTCGTAACTTTGATCTTATTTATTAATTTAGCAATCTCATCATCAAGTAGTGGAACTAATTCGGGATTTTGTGAAATTCCACCACCAATAATAATTTTTTCAGGATCAAAACTGTGTTGAATATTAAAAATTGCAACAGCAAGAGCATGTAGGAACTTTTCACGTTCTTCTTGAGCAATCGGATCATCAGTGTCAGCAAGCTCAAAAACGGTCTTACCATCAAAATCTTTTCCAGTTTTTTTATTGTAGCGCTTAGCCATGGTAACAGGTGAAGCTAGCTCACTTAACTGCTTACCATCAATAATCATAAAACCAAATTCACCGCCATAGAGATGAGCGCCATGCCAAATTTGATTGTTAATAATAATACTTCCGCCAACACCGGTGCCAATAACTAAAAATGCCATACTACTGCATCCTTTAGCTGCTCCGTCAGCGATTTCCGCAAGAGCTGCGCAGTTTGCATCATTTTCGATACTTACTGGCAAACCAAATCTTTTTTCTAATTCAGGTACGATTTTAAAGTTGTGAATATAAGGTAGGGCACTTGCTCCCTCAATTACTCCGGTAGCTTTATTAACAGCACCAGGAGAAGAGATGGCTACACCATCAATGTTATGATTAGCTTTTATTTCGTTAACTGCATCAGTTAATTCCTCATAAAAAGTATCTAAATTATCCGGTGTATCAATAGTAAATGCCATCTTTAATTTTTGATTTATCCAGGTAGCGATTTTAATAGTTGTGCCGCCAATATCAATTGCGATTAAGTTCATTAGTATTACCTCTCTTTTTATCTTATCTTTCATGTTAATCATCAACGTAAGCGCTGTCAATAAGTATATATTTTTCCTGAAGTATAACTAATAGTAAATGCTTTGCTATAATTGAAAGTAATTGATATAAAGGGGAAAATACATGAATACACCATCGTCCAGACAAGGAAATTTGACTAGATATATTGTTTATTTGGTCTTATATTTAATTGTAATTGGAGTTAAAAAATTAGCTCTGTTAAATGATCATGTAAATAAAATAGGGTACTTTTTTTTCTTACTTTGTGCCTTGTTTACTTTATATTTTTATATTCGACAATTTAATCGAGAACAACGATTTTTTGAAAAAAAGCCCACGATGCCTTTATTGGCAGATTATGGATTTATAGTTGGTGTATCTATTCTAGTGATTTTAGGACGTGTTTTTGTCTCCTATCTTCAAGCTAAGGGAAGCGTACCCTTAATGTCTTTTCAAATAATTTATCAAAAGGCTGAGTGTAATCTTTTATTTTGGTTTCTTATATTTTCGACTGGTCTTTTGCTACCAGCAATGCAAGTATATTTAACAACAGGTTTTTTCTTTAATTATGGGTTTAGAGCACAGAATATGGTTAGCGGTATAGTTGGCATTATGTGCTCAGGCTTTTTCTATGGAATACTTAATTTTCAAACTTCATTTAGTTTATTTATTCTCAATAGTCTTTACGGGATGCTTTTTGCTTGGTCTTACTTATATTCACAAAGAATCATGATGCCAATTTATTTAGCAATCCTAAATGGAATTTTTATGGTGATTTTAGCCTAACAAAAAACGAGGAACTTCATAAAGTTCCTCGTTTTTTAATATAAGCGGATAGCGTGAATCGAACCCGCATCTTCAGCTTGGGAAGCTGACATTTTACCATTAAACTATACCCGCATAAGCAAAATGATTATATCATTTTGCTAACGATGTGGCAACTGATGTCTGTCTAGGTTATATTCTGACCGGTCAAGTAGAGAAGTAAAATTTTGAAAGAGCCAACGACGTAATTCAGATGGCTTTAACACTAAGGGCATTCTTTCATGAACTGGAAGCACAGTATCATTAGAAGCAGTAGTGACCATTGAAAAGTCATCCCCTTTATAAATACCAGCAATTAATGCCATCGGTTCATCTTTTGCAGTAAAAGATGAGTGTTCATGATAGGTTTTGTTATTTGATGCAAGGTAAGTTTGCTTACTACTTTCCCAGAATTCATTAGCTAAAATAATGCACCGCTGGCGAGCAAATGAATCATCCCACATTGATGGTTTTTCTTCATAAAAACGCTCTACCCGAGCATTATAAATTACTCGATTCTTTTTAAATGGACTTGGATAGCCCCATTTCTTTTCAACTAACTTTAGTTCGTCATCGCTATATAGCATAACTAAAGATGGAGATTTAGGATAAATTTGAGTAACAGATTCAAATTTGTCTTCAATGTTTTTTGATACAACTAGTGGTAATTCTAAATCAGTTTTTAGATATGTCTTAATTTCTTTAAGCGATGGCATTTCATAATGACTACACATCTCTATTCATCCTTTCTTTATGTAATTTTTCTCTCAATTTAATTTTAGCAACTTTTAGGTAAGTTTAAACAAATAAGGATTTTTGCTAGAATTGGAGGTAAAGCTAAAGATTACAGATATATTGGAGAAAAAATATGACAAAGGAAATTTTATTAACTGGAGATAGACCAACCGGAAAACTTCATATTGGTCACTATATTGGCTCCTTAAAAAACCGTGTAAAATTACAAAATGAAGGTAAATATGATCCTTATATTATGATTGCGGACACTCAAGCACTAACTGATAATGCTAGAGATCCTGAAAAAATTAAGAATAGCTTAATTCAAGTAGCTTTGGACTACTTAGCTGTTGGACTAGATCCTGAAAAGTCTACTATCTATGTGCAATCACAAATCCCTGCTCTTTTTGAATTAACTGCTTATTACATGGATTTGGTAACAGTTGCACGTCTAGAAAGAAATCCAACTGTTAAAACTGAAATTAAGCAAAAGAATTTTAAAGATTCAATTCCAGTTGGTTTCTTAAACTACCCAGTTTCTCAGGCAGCAGACATTACTGCTTTTAAAGCAACAATAATTCCAGTTGGGGAAGATCAAGAACCAATGCTTGAACAAACTAGAGAAATTGTTCGTACTTTTAATAGAGTTTATAACACTGATATTTTAGTTGAACCAAAGGGTTACTTCCCACCAAAGGGACAAGGTAGACTTCCAGGTTTAGATGGAAATGCAAAAATGTCTAAATCACTTGGAAATGCAATTTACTTGTCCGATGATGCAAAGACTGTACAAAAGAAAGTTATGTCAATGTACACGGATCCAAACCATATTCATGTTGAAGATCCTGGTCAAGTAGAGGGTAATACTGTCTTTACTTATCTTGATGTTTTTGCACCAGATAAAGATAAGGTGGCTGAACTTAAGGAACAATATCAAAAAGGTGGCTTAGGGGACGTTAAAATTAAACGCTACTTGAATAAGGTTCTTGAAGAAGAACTTGGGCCAATTAGAGAGCGTAGAGAGAAGTTTGCTCAAGATCCAGATGCTGTATACGAAATGTTACTAGAGGGATCAAAGAAGGCAAATGAAGTTGCTAACCAAACTTTACAAGAAGTTAGAGAAGCAATTGGTTTAAATTATTTTGATAGGTTAAATAAATAATTTAAAGAGGGTAAGACTGATGACAAGAGACAGGATTCCGTGGAAGCAATATTTTATGATGCAGGCGTTAGTTATTGCACAGCGCTCAACTTGTGACCGAGCCCTAGTGGGAAGTGTGTTGGTCAAGGACGACCGGATGATTGCCACTGGTTATAATGGAAGTGTTTCTGGACAACCTCATTGTGATGACGTTGGTCACTTAATGGTTGATGGACACTGTGTTAGAACTATTCACTCAGAAATGAATGCCTTAATTCAGTGTGCTAAAAATGGTATTTCAACTGAAGGTACTGAAATCTACGTGACTTATTTTCCTTGCTTTAATTGCAGCAAATGCTTAGTTCAGGCTGGTATTAAGAAAATTAACTATTATTATGATTATCATGATAATCCGTTAGCACTCAAGTTACTGCGTGAAAAGGGTGTGGCGATTGAACAAGTAACGCTAGATCATAAATATGTTCAAAGCTTAGCTGAGAGGTTAGAGAAGACGGATAATGAAAAATAAGTTTATCAGTTTTGGAATACTCCTAATTTCTTTTTTACTATTTACTGCTAGTACAACTTCTTTTGTTAGTGATCTGCAAAATTTATTTAATAACCAAACTAAAGAATTAGTAACTCAAAAAAATAAAGAGTATCAAAAAACAAAAAATAAACCTGAGATTCGGCTTTTAAGTCTAAAAAATAGTAATGATATAAATAAAATTAGGCCGATGAAAAATCAGGTAATTATTGTAGCTGCATTACAAAATAAAAGAAAAAATGTTCAAATTCTTGTTGGTAAAAATTACCAAGATGTTTTGACACAAAATAAGTGTAGCAACATTATTCGATATGCAGGCGATAAATTAAGAAGTGAGAAAAAATCAAGCTTCAACTCAGGAATTCGATTAGTTTTTAATGCCTGTGCAACTTTAATTGCCCAAAAAGATAAGTTATCTTATGATAAAAATTCTTTGACGCAAGAAGAGTTACAAAAAATTGATCATCCACAAAGTGTAAGTTTAGTTTGGGGATTAGTGATTGCAGCTTTAATTAGTTTTGGATTAGTTTTATTCAAAAGCACGCGAAAGCCACATTAGGGCTTGACTAAAAGCTAGTTAGCCGTTAAAGTATCAATAGAAATTAAATATTAGAGCAAATAAACTGTTAGGTGAGACTCCTACGTGAACACATGCTGTCGCCCAGCAACATCCAGAGATGCCAACGGGTCAAACAGGGATCGTCGATATAAGGCCCTCCCCAGCCAGCTAGTTATATTTTTATAACCTTACGTCACGTAGTGTTAAAACTGAACGACGAGTATAAAAATCGCTTGGATTTAAGCCGATGCAGTTTTTGCATCGGCTTTTTGTTTGTTTGCTAGGTTCTTAAGAAAGGATGTTGAAGATGTTAAAAATCAACACTTCCGGCAAAAGACATACTACAGACACCAAGCTGGTGCGCCGGATTGCATGCGAAGATAAATTTGCAACACTGCAACGATTAAAAACCTCAATTAGTGGCCTTCAAACTAAAGATGCGAGGCAACGCTTAGCAAAAAATGGTCCTAACGAAATTGTAAATAAACCTAAAAATACTAGACTTCAATTTTTATGTGAAGCATTTATGACGCCTTTTACAAGTATTCTTTTAGGCTTAGCAATTGTATCTATTATGCTTAACTATAAATTAAAAGTTCATAATTTAGATACACCTGTTTTAATTATTTTAGTTTTAGCTATTTCTGGAATATTAAGTTTCATTCAAAATATCAAAATTAGAGCGGCTATTCAAAATTTACTACATAAAATATCACCCACTACTAAAGTTATGCGCGACTGCATGCCACAAGAGTTGGCAACTAAAGAGTTAGTGGCTGGGGATATTATCTTGTTACAAGCTGGAGAAGTGGTTCCGGCAGATGTAAGAATTTTAAAGAATAATAATATAATTTGTTCAGCCGATTTCTTTATGGATGAAGATAATCCAGTATATAAGAGTGAAATTACTTCTTTAGGTCAGAGAAACAATCATGGTTATGTAGACTATGCCAATATTTTATACGCAGGTACCAGAATTATCTCTGGTTCTGGAGTTGGAGTAGTATTTGCGACTGGAAAAGAGACTATTTTTGGAAAATTATCTCAAAATATTTCCAAGATGGAATTAAAGAAGCACGTGTTTAATTTAGATACCAGAAATTTAACAAGAGTATTTTTAATTCTAGCTGCAGTTATTGTTCCTTTGTTTTTAGTAATTAGTAGTATGATGCATGGCAACTGGGAAAATACTTTAGTATTTGCTCTTGCAGTAGTTGTCGGATTAACCTCTGATGCAGTTCCTATTTCTATCACTAGCCAATTACTAAAAAATTCAATTCACCATCCGAGTAATAGCATGGTAATGAAAAAACAAAATCAATCTAACTAGGAATTTCTAAAAAGAAATTGGCTCTTTTGCAAATCCTGTTGATGGATAATTTTAAGAAGGAATTAAGCAGCTAAGAAATAGCTGTTTGATTCCTTTTCTTTTATAATATTTTCTTCGAGTCTAATTCTAATTAATAAATGTTTGAAATTTCTATAACCATAAGCAGTACGTTCAATTTGTTTAATCTTACGGTTAACTCCTTCAAGACAACCATTAGAATAAGTTGAGGTAATACCGTTTAGGACACCAGAATAATTACGTTTAAAAGTTAATAGAGTTTGATGCATTTGTTTACCAACATTTTGTTTTGAATGAAGTAGATGGATAACTTTCTTTTCATCGTTATCCTGAATAGCAGTCATAAAGTCCTGCATAACCCAATAAGTATTTTCTAAGGTTTGGTCACAATCTAAACCATCTAAGACAACATGTTCCTGTGTTAGACAGTCCTTAAAATGCCAGTCGTAATAAGGAGTAGTCTTATTAAGTTTGTCATATTTCATGAGATAAAGCTTCCAAGGGACTTTAAAAGCTTATATTCACGGCTTCTTTTATTAAATTGCTTCATGATTTGAACTCTGAAAATATTAAACGATCTAGTAAGCATTTGAACCATATGAAAACGGTCAATAACTATCTGAGCATTTGGAAATAATTCTCTAGCAACTAAAGGATAATAACAATTAAGATCCATAGTTACTGTTTTAACCATTGCACGAGCTTTAGGAGTGAACTTGTAAAAATAGCGTAGAATATCAGGTTTGAAACGAGTTCTAAGAATTTGAACAACTTTGTGAGTATCACCATCTAGACAAATAAAGTGAAGCTTTTTGCCTACGCCCTTAAATTCATCAAAAGCTAAGTGTTCAGGGAGATGATCAAAGGCATCATAGAACTTAGAAGAGCAGACTTCTAATACTCTTTGAACCGTGTTGACAGATACATTATGTTCTCTAGCAATGCTGGTCATTGAACGATCTTCAGTAAGAGCAGAAAGTATTTTTCGCTTAGAAGTGTTAGAGATATAGCAGCCTTTATTAACCAGATTAGATTGAGCCATAGATCTTTTTAAACAGTCATTGCAGAGAACACGTTGTTTTCTTAATCTGATAGTAACGGGCTTACTAGCATCAGCAGTAATGAAACGAACGTTAGAGACGTAATGACCGTTATGCTTAAGATTAGTAGAACGACAATAAGGACAAGTAGGCTGGATCAGCTCAGCTAAATATATTTTGTAAATCTTACCGTTAATATTTTCATTTGAATAATCAGAAAAAATAATGTTTTTATCTTCAATATCAAGAGTAAATTTAATATAATCATTTAAAGAGGACATAGTTTAAATCTCCATACACTTAATTGAATTGGTCGAAGAAGGATTTTAAGTAAGAGAGGACTATGGCCTCTTTTTTTACGTAAAAAAATCCTGTCGATAGAATATCATAGATATTCATCAACAGGAAAAATTATACAGCCAAGAAATTCCTTTTTTGGTACACAAATTTATGTAGGCATGCTATGTTATACTAGCAGTTAAAAGACTTATGAGAGGAAGAATAAAGATGGCTGAAAAGAAAACTTTCTATATTACTACACCTATTTACTATCCATCTGGAAAATTAACTATCGGTAATGCATACACTACTATTGCTGCTGATACCATGACTCGTTATAAAAAATCTCGCGGTTTTGATACATTCTTCTTAACTGGAACTGATGAACATGGACTTAAGATTGAGCAAAAAGCTGAAGCACAAGGAATTAAACCACAAGAATTTGTAGATAAAATGGCTGATTCCTATAAGGACCTATGGAAAATGTTAGACGTTTCCTATGATCGCTTCATTAGAACAACTGATGAAGATCACGTTAAAGCTGTACAAAAGATTTTTGAAAGATTATTAAAACAAGGAGATATTTACTTAGGTGAGTACACTGGTTGGTATTCTGTAGAAGATGAAGAATACTTCACTGAATCACAACTTGCTGAAGTATATAAAGATGATGATGGCAATGTGATTGGCGGAAAGGCTCCATCAGGACATGAAGTACGTTTAGTTAAGGAACCATCATACTTCTTCAGAATGAGTAAATATGCTGATCGCTTACTTCAATACTACAAGGATCACCCAGACTTTATTTTGCCTCACTCTCGTGAGAAAGAAATGGTAAATAACTTTATTAAGCCAGGCTTAGAAGACTTATCTGTCACTCGTACGACTGTTGATTGGGGAATTCCTGTGCCTAGTGATCCTAAGCATGTTGTTTATGTTTGGATTGATGCTCTTTCTAACTATATTACTGCTCTTGGATATGGTTCAGATAATGATGCATTATTTAAGAAATATTGGCCAGCTGACGTACATTTAGTTGGTAAGGAAATTGTTCGCTTCCACACTATTTATTGGCCAATTATGTTAATGGCACTTGATCTTCCTCTTCCAAAGCAAATCTTTGGGCATGGCTGGGTATTAATGAGAGACGGTAAAATGTCTAAATCAAAGGGTAATGCCGTTTACCCAGAAATGATTGTTAAACGTTATGGCTTAGATGCTCTTCGTTATTACTTGATGCGTGCAATTCCATTTGGTTCAGATGGTATTTTTACTCCGGAAGATTTTGTTGAAAGAGTTAACTTTGATTTGGCTAATGACTTAGGTAACTTGTTAAATAGAACTGTTTCAATGATTAATCAATATCAAGATGGCCAAGTTGCTCCAGTTGCTTCAGAACAAGATGAATTTGCAAAAGATTTAATTAAAACAGCTAATGAAACAATTGCTGAATATCAAAAACAAATGGATGCCCTCCACTTCTCTCAAGCTTTAGATAGTGTTTGGAAGCTCATTTCTCGTGCAAATAAATATATTGATGAAACTACACCTTGGACGTTAAATAAAGAGGGCAAGAGTGAAGAACTATCTAAAGTAATGACTAACTTGGCTGAAAGTTTACGTTTAATTGCAATTTTAATTGCACCAGTTATGACGCAGAGCCCAGTTAAGATGTTTGAACAACTCGGACTTGACTGGAAGAATGATGATCAAAAGAAACTTGATTTTGGCGGCTTTGACTGGAACATTAAGGTAACAGAAAAGCCGACTCCAATCTTCCCACGACTTAAAAATGATGTTGAAGTTAAGTACATTAAGGAAGAAATGAAGAAGGCTAAGCCAAAGAAGAAGACTAGAAGTCAACAAAAAGAAGAAAAACACATTACAATTGATGATTTTGACAAAGTCAAAATTCAAGTAGGTCAAATTTTATCCGTTGAGTCAGTAAAGGGATCAAGTAAATTATTAATGTTTAAACTTGATTTTGGTGATGGAAACGAACGTCAAATTTTAAGTGGTATTCGTAAGTTTTATCCCGATGCAAGTGAACTTTTAGATAAAAAGGTCCTTGCAGTTACTAACTTAAAGCCACGTAAGATGCTAGGACATGAAAGTCAAGGTATGCTTTTATCTAGTGAAAAGGATGGCAAGGTTAAGTTAGCTATTGTTGGCGATGAACATGAGGTTGGAGCTGAATTAGGCTAATGGAGATTTTTGATTCGCATACACACTTAAATGATGCACCTTTTCGCGGAAAAGAAGATATTTATCTTGAACGAGCTAAAGAATTGGGTGTTGTGAAAAGTGCGGTTGCTGGACAAGATCCTGAATTTAACGAACGTGCGATTAACTTGAGTCAAAGATTCGATAACTTATATGCTATTGTTGGCTATTGTCCAGATGTTGCTAAAGACTATGATCAAAAAGCTGAGGATAAGCTAGTTGAGCAACTAAAAGAATCTAAAACTGTCGCTTTAGGAGAAATTGGACTAGATTATTATTGGGATGAATCCCCTAGAGATGTACAACGCAAAGTTTTTGCGAGACAACTTGATTTGGCTCATAGTTTGAAAATGCCTGTTAACATCCATACTCGAGATGCTTTTGAAGATACTTATCAAGTTTTGAAAGATAGTCGTGTCGGTGAATATGGTGGAATAATTCATAATTTCAATGGTGATCCGGGATGGCTCAAGAAGTTTCTTGATTTAGGGATGATGGTTTCATTTTCTGGTGTGGTTTCTTTTACTAAAGCAGTAGATGTGCATGCTTCAGCTAAGGTTGTGCCATGGGACAAATTTTTGATTGAAACTGATGCTCCATATTTAACACCGAAGCCATACCGTGGAAAACAAAACGAAACAGGATATGTACGGTATGTAGCTGAAGCAATTGCCGATTTGCGTGGAAGCTCTGTTGAAGAAGTAGCCAAGCATACATTTGAGAATACGATGAGGGCATATGGAATCAGAAAATAAAAAACAATTTAATGCTGTAATAATTGTTGAAGGTCGAGATGATACCAAGCGTCTAAAACAATTTTTTCCTGGAATTGAAACTATTGAAACCAATGGTTCAGAGGTATCTGAACAAACTTTAGCTGAAATAAGGAAGCTTTCTAAAACTAGAGAAATAATTATTTTTACTGACCCAGATTATAATGGCGAAAGGATTCGACGTTTAGTTACCCAAGCAGCTCCTCAGGCTAAGCAAGCTTTTATTACACGCAAAGAAGGAGAACCAACTAAGCGTGGAAATAGTTTAGGAGTTGAACACGCTTCAAAAGAAGCTTTGATTCGTGCTTTAAGTGATTTGCATGAAGTTAAACCGATAGAAAGTGATATCACTAAGGAAAAGTACGATGAGTTAGGCTTAGGAATGAGCTCGGGTGCTCGTCTTTTACGTGAGAAGGTTGGGATTAAGCTAGGAATTGGATATGGAAATAGTAAACAATTTTATAAACGCTTAAAGATGTTTGGAATTACTTATGATGAATTAAAGAGGGCAGTTGAAGATGTCAAATAGTATGCCGATTGCAAGTCCAGTTAGAACTCAAGCAATTGTTAATCGCTATTTTATGCATGCGAAAAAGAATTTAGGTCAAAACTTTTTAGTAGATTTACCAGCAATTAAAGGAATTGTTGAAGCAGCAGATATTCAGCCAGGAGACCAAGTTATTGAAATTGGACCTGGAATTGGTTCATTAACTGAACAACTTCTTTTAGCTGGAGCCAAAGTTTTGGCTTATGAGGTTGATCAAGATTTACCAGAAATCTTAAACAATGAATTGCCACAAAAAATTGATGGTGAAGAATTGAAAGATCGGTTTAAGTTAGTAATGAAAGATGTATTGAAAGCTAACTTTGTAGAGGATAATGATGGCTTTCTTGATTTAAGTAAATCAGTTAAGATTGTTGCTAATTTACCTTACTACATTACAACTCCAATTATTTTTAATCTGATTAAGAGTGATTTAGATTTTTCAAGTTTAACCTTAATGATGCAAAAAGAAGTTGCTGAACGGTTAGTTGCTAAGCCTAAAACAAAGGAATATGGTCCTTTGTCTATTGCAGTGCAAAGCCGGATGAATGTTCGCTTAGCCGAAGAAGTAAAGAGCACATCTTTCATGCCAAGACCTAAAGTTGATTCCGCGGTTGTTGTCTTAACGCCACTTCTTGAAAAGCCTGACATTAATGATTATGCATTCTTCGATCATGTAGTGAAAATGTGTTTTGCTCAACGTCGTAAAACTTTAGCTAATAATTTGAAGACTTTAATTAAAGATAAAGATGAACGCGAGAAATTAATTAATGATCTAGGGTTAGATGTTAGAGTTCGTCCGGAAGAATTAACTCTAAATCAATTTGTTCAGTTGGCACATCTTCTAAAAGATCGGCAAGCATAAAACGGTTACAAATTACAGACTTGAAAAAATATTAAATTTTTGATAAAATGAATCCAAGCAAAGGAGTGACGTCCAGTGCCAACAACACTAATGGCAATTAAACAAAGTTTGGATTCTCATTTGGGTGAAAACTTGGTAGTAGTAGCTCAAGCAGGAAGAAAAAAAGTAACCCGTCGTAAAGGTAGATTAACTAAGACTTATCGGGCTGTATTTGTTGTAGATCTTGACCAAGATCAAAATAATTTTGAACGAGTATCTTATAGTTATACCGATTTGTTAACCAAAAACATTGAACTTGAGTTTGATGAAATGTAGTCGACAATAGAATATTACGAACAATCACTAGTATTTCACTTAAAATGCTAGTGATTTTTCTTTATATAGAGTATATTTAAACGTAGAAATCTATTTAATGTTTAGGAAGGTAAAAGCATGAAACGTTCAGAAAGATTAGTTGATATGGTTAAGTATCTTTTGGCTCGCCCTCATACTTTGATTGCATTACCATTTTTTGCAGATCGCTATGGTGCAGCAAAATCTTCAATTTCAGAAGATTTGGCAATTTTACGTCAAACTTTAGCCAACGATCAAAATGGAATTTTAGAAACTGTAGCGGGAGCAGCAGGTGGAGTAAGATACATTCCTTTTGTAGGAAAAAAAGAAGCTACAGACTATCTTCATGATTTAGCTGACCGTATTGAAGATCCTGATCGTATTTTACCCGGTAATTTTGTTTACTTATCCGATATTTTAGGTTCGCCGCAAGATTTACGTCAAATTGGACAACTGATTGCTACCAAATATGCCTACAGTAATATTGACTATGTAATGACGATTGAGACTAAAGGAATTGCTCTTGCACAAGCAGTAAGTCGTTTCTTAAATGTGCCATTTGTAATGGTTAGAAGACGTCCTAAAATTACTGAAGGATCAACAATTTCAGTTAATTATGTTGCTTCTTCAAGTGAACGAGTTGAAAAAATGGAGTTGGCCAAAAGACTCCTCCCAGAAGGAAGTAATGTACTAATTGTCGATGACTTCATGAAAGGTGGAGGCACTTTAACTGGTATGGAAGAACTAGTTAAAGAATTTAAAGGTACTGTAGCAGGGATGTGTGTACTTTGCGAAACAAAGTATGCCTCTCAAAAAGTAGTTGATGACTACCAATCCTTAATTAAAATTACTGAAGTTGATAGAGATAAGAAACTAATCAAAGTACGACCAGGTAATTTCTTAGAGCAGACAGACTTCAATCGTTTTCCAAAATGATATACTGATAGATAGCTTAAATATAATATTGAGGGGATATTAAATTCATGAATAAATATGTTGTTATCTTAGCCGCTGGAAAAGGTACTCGTATGAAGTCAAAACTTTATAAGGTATTGCATAAGGTTTGCGGAAAAACTATGGTAGAACATGTCGTTGATGCCGCAAAGGAAACTAATCCAGATAAGATTATCACAGTTGTTGGTAATGGCGCAGAGAGTGTTAAAGATGTACTAGCAGGTCAGTCAGAATTTGCTTTCCAAGAAAAGCAATTGGGAACTGGGGATGCAGTTTTAGCAGCAAGTGACCTACTAGAGAATTTAGATGGATCAACTTTAGTTGCTACTGGAGATACTCCATTATTTACAGCTGAAACCTTTAATAATTTATTTAAAAAACACGAAGAGAGCGGAAATAGTGCAACTGTTTTAACCGCAAAAGCTCCAAATCCATTTGGCTATGGACGTATTATTCGTGACGAAGATGGAAATGTTCTTAGAATTGTTGAACAAAAAGATGGTACTCCAGAAGAGTTAGCAGTTGATGAAATTAATACTGGTGTCTTTTGTTTCGACAATAAAGAATTATTTAAAGCCCTAAAACAAGTAGGTAACGACAACGCTCAAGGTGAATACTATCTAACTGATGTTTTAGAAATTATGCGTAAAGCAGGACACAAGGTTGGTGCATATGAAATGCCAGACTTTAGCGAAAGTCTCGGTGTTAACGATCGAATTGCCCTTGCTCAAGCAACTAAAATTATGCAAAGAAGAATTAATGAAGAACACATGAAAAATGGTGTTTCATTTATTGATCCTGATACTGCATACATTGATAGCAATGTTAAGATTGGTAACGATACTGTTATCGAAGGTAATGTTGTTATTAAGGGTAAGACTGAAATCGGTAGTAACTGTTATATCACTAATAGTTCAAGAATTATTGACTCTAAGATTGGTAATAATGTAACTATTACTTCTTCAACTCTTCAAGAAGCTCAAATGGATGATAATACTGACATTGGCCCTAACTCTCACCTTCGTCCAAAGGCCGTAATTCGCAAGGGTGCACACATTGGTAACTTTGTTGAAATTAAGAAGGCTGAAATTGGTGAAAATACCAAGGTTGGACACTTAACTTATGTTGGGGATGCAACTTTAGGCAAAGATATTAATATTGGCTGCGGAACTATTTTCTCTAACTACGATGGTGTTAAGAAGTTCCACACTAATGTGGGTGATCATTCATTTATTGGTGCAGGTGCTACAATTATTGCTCCAGTTAATATTGCCGATCATGCATTTGTTGCAGCTGATTCAACAATTACTAAAGATGTTGAGAAGTATGATATGGCAATTGCCAGAGGTAGACAGACTAACAAACCAGATTATTGGCACAAATTACCTTTAGCAAAAGATAAAGAATGGGAATAAATTTAAAAGAAGTTGTTAAATACAACTTCTTTTTTTGCTATTTACAAGCGTAACAAGCATTTTTCTGCTATTATTAAATGTGGAATTGTAATTTTTCGGTGGAGGAAATTATGTCTCAATTAGACAAAGAAATCAAAATTTTTGCGCTCAACTCTAATAAACCTTTAGCAGAAAAAATTGCTAAAAAGGTAGGAGTTGAGCTTGGTAAGTCTGATGTTAAACGTTTCAGTGATGGTGAAATTCAAATTAACATCGATGAATCGGTTCGTGGTAAAGATGTTTATTTAGTACAATCAACTTCAGCTCCAGTAAATGATAATTTAATGGAATTATTGATCATGATTGATGCTGTTAAGCGTGCTTCAGCTAGAAGTGTTAACTTAGTGATGCCTTACTACGGATATGCACGTCAAGATAGAAAGACTCGTGCACGTGAACCAATTACAGCTAAGTTAGTAGCTGATATGTTACAAAAAGCTGGTGCTGATCGAGTACTTTCACTTGATTTACATGCTCCACAAATTCAAGGATTTTTTGATATCCCTGTTGATAATTTGATGGGTGCACCTCTTCTTGCGGACTACTTCTTAAGCCATGATTTAGAAAAAGATGCTGTTGTAGTTTCACCTGATCATGGTGGTGTAACTAGAGCAAGAAAGCTAGCAGAATTTCTTAAGACTCCAATTGCAATTGTGGATAAGCGTCGTCCAAAGGCAAATGTTGCTGAAGTTATGAACATTATTGGTGATGTAAAAGGCAAGCGTGCCATTATTATTGATGATATGATCGATACTGCTGGTACTATTACTTTAGCATCTCAAGCTTTAATGGATGCTGGTGCAACTGAAGTTTATGCTTCCGCTACTCATGCTGTTTTATCAGGTCCTGCAATTGAACGCTTGAATAATTCACCAATTAAGAAATTGATCTTAACTGATTCAATTAACCAACCTGAAGAAAAAGATTTATCTAAGTCTGAAATTGTTTCTGTTGGACCATTAATGGGTGAAGCAATTAAATTGATCCAAGAACATAAACCGGTTAGTCCACTATTTAATACTCGTTTCCAATCCCATAATTAAGTAATAAAAACCAATATCTATGTACTTAGGTATTGGTTTTTTTTATCCATAAAAGCTATACTTTTATTTTAAAAACAAAAAAAGCGTTTACATATTTCCGATAATTAAGGTAGTATATAAACTATACAGTTTTAAAGAGGGAACTATGGGAATATGACTACTTTATCTGATGTAGCAAAAAAAGCTAGTGTATCTAAGATGACAGTATCACGGGTTATTAATCATCCGCAACAGGTGACGCCCGAATTAAGAAAAATTGTGGAAAAAGCAATGGAGCAATTGAATTATCATCCCAATTCAATTGCGAGTGCTTTAGCTCATAATCGGACGAATGTGGTTAAATTGGTAATTTTAGAAGATATTGATACAACCGAGCCGTACTATATGAATCTGCTTTTTGGAATTGCTAAGGGACTAAGCAAAAAACACTACGCGATTCAATTAGCCACAGATAGGGATGTTGGCGGAGGAGACGGCTACATTATAACTGGTGGGCGAGCAACGGATGCAGAATGGTTAGATCAATTAGATAAACCTTTTGTTTTATTTGGAGAAAATCGCTACGGTTATGATTTCATTGATACAGATAACAAGTTAGGTGAACAGCTGGCTACCCAGTATGCACTTAATAAAAATTATCAATCAATTGTTTTCATTGGAATTGATGAAAAAGAGCCGTTTGAATACTCAAGAGAAGCTGGCTATATCAACACACTTCAGAAACATAATATGATTCCAAAAATTTTTCGAATCCAAAACCATAGTAGTCTGGCTGAAAAGTTAATTATTAGCAATTGGAGAAAGTTTGCGCCAAATACATGCTTTATTTGTGCTAGTGATCGAATCGCAGTGGGCGTAGTACGAGCTATACAAAGAAAGAATGGAAATATTCCTCGGGATTTTGGTGTGATTGGTTTTGACGGAGTCTTTTTAGATCAAGTCTCAAATCCCAAACTCACTACCGTTAAGCAAAATTTATTTAAGCTCGGTGAGCTTTTAGCTGGGATGATTCTGCAAAAAATTAAACAAGATGGAGCCCAGCAGGGTGAAGTCTTGATTGAACCGGAACTAATAAAAAGTGAATCTACAAGAAAGTAAGAAGCTGGCTAAACAGCTTCTTTTTTTGATACCGGTAACAGATAAAATTTATTGTAAGCGCTTATAATAATTGCTTAAAATAAAATTCATGGAGGATGTGTATTATGAGACATTGGTATGATCAAGCAATTATTTATCAAATATATCCTAAGTCTTTTCAAGATTCTAATAATGACGGTATTGGTGACTTAAATGGAATAAGAAAGAGAATACCGTATTTAAAGGAGTTAGGAATCAATGCTGTTTGGCTAAATCCAATTTTTGTTTCTCCACAAGTGGATAATGGCTATGATGTATCAAATTATTTTGCTATTGATCCAAAGATGGGAACAATGGAGGATATGGACAACTTAATTAAAGAGATGCATGAGGCTGGTATTCATGTAATTATGGACTTTGTATTAAACCATACTTCTGATCAGCATCCCTGGTTTCAAGATGCTATAAAAAATCCAGAAAGTATATATCGTGACTATTATATTTTTGCTGGAGAAAACAATCAGCGTCCAAATAATTGGGGAAGTTTTTTCGGAGGAAGTGTTTGGGAAAAGGATCCTGCAGGAACTGGACAATTTTATTTCCATCTTTTTGATAAAAGAATGCCTGATTTGAATTGGAAGAATCCCGAAGTTAGACATGCAATGACCGAGATTGCAAAATATTGGTTGGAAAAGGGTATTGATGGATTAAGACTGGATGCCTTTATTCATATTGCAAAAGCCGATCTAAGACAGAATTTTCCGGTTAATAGTAAAGATGAAGAGCCAGTAATTGCAGAACCATTTTTTGCTAATTTACCACAAGTTCAAAAATGGATGCGACTGTTTTGTGAGGAAATAAAGCAAGATTATCCTGATGCATTACTTTTAGGAGAAGCAGCAAGTGCAAATGTGAATTTGGCTGTGGATTATACAAATAAGAATAATCATTTAATGGATAGCGTAATTACTTTTAGATATTTTACTGAAGATCAAAGTAAGATCGATCCTAGTTTTTTGAGTAATTATCAACCTAAGCCCTTAGATTGGGTTAAATTTAAACAAAATCAGACTATTTGGCAACAGACCTTAAGTGGAATTTCTAAACCTACTCTTTATTGGAATAATCATGATATGGCGAGGCTGGCAACTAGGATTGCTAAAAATGATATTCAAGCAAGAAGTTTAGCAATGCTGATGTACTTACAGTGCGGTATTCCAATCATTTATTATGGTGAAGAGCTGGGGATGAAAAATTTACAGTTTGAAGATATAAATGATTTTAAAGATGATACTGTAAAAGAGTTTGTGACGAGCGCAGAAAAAGCAGGTAAGACTTCAAAAGAAGCATTGTTAATGGCAAGCAAAACCCATAAGCTTCCTGCTCGAGGTCCAATGCCATGGGATAACGAAAGAAATAATGGCTTTACAGAGAAAGAGCCTTGGATTAAAGGCAGGAAGCTTGATAAGGTAAATGTAGCTGATGAAATAGCAGATGATAGTAGTATGTTTAACTTTTACAAAAAGCTTATTAGCTTGAAGAAAGAACAACTATTTCAAGAGGGTAATTATTATTTATGGCCAACGTCAAATAGGAGCTATGTCTATGAGCGTAATTTAAAAGACAAAAAAGCACTTATTGCTGTTTCTTTGAGTCAAGAACCGATTGAGCTTGAAGTAGGAAAAGAATTTAGTAATGAAAGATTATCAGCTGGTCAATATGATTTAGTGGCAGGAAAATTAAGACTAGAGCCATATGCCGGCGTAGTATTAGAAAATTAAAAAGATTGAGGAATAAAATATGCAACTTGCAGCTTTAAAACACAGAACTGAAAGTGAAAATTGTTTTGTTATTGATCATTCACACGTTAAAATTAGACTTCATACAGCAAAAGATGATGTGGAAAAAGTAATTGTTCATTACACTGATAACTATTTACCACCAGAGCAAGCTAAGGAACTTGAGATGGAGAAAGCGGGTAGAGGTCAAGTTAGTGATTACTGGACAGCAACTTTAACTGCACCTTATCATCGGATTAAATACACCTTTGAAGTAATTGGAAAAGATGGAAGTCGTTATATCTTTGGTGATCGTAGTATTGAAAAATTTAGTGATGGAAAATTAAGAGAAGACGGAATGTATTTTAAAGTTCCATACTTCCATGATATTGATCGAATCAAAACACCAAAATGGCTTAAGGATATTGTATGGTATCAAATTTTTCCAGAGCGCTTTGCTAATGGCGATAAAAGCAATGACCCAGCAAATGTTAAAGAATGGAATCCAGAAGATCATCCAGGCAGAGAAGATTTTTATGGTGGAGACTTACAGGGAGTTTTAGATCATCTAGATGATCTACAGAAATTAGGAGTTACGGGATTATATTTCTGCCCAATTTTTAAGGCAAGTTCTAATCATAAATATGACACAATTGATTATTTACAAGTAGATCCAGCTTTTGGAGACAAGGATTTATTTGCAAAAGTAGTTAATGAAGCACATAAGCGTGGGATGAAAGTGATGCTTGATGCTGTATTTAATCACTTAGGTGATCAATCAATGCAGTGGCAAGATGTAGTTGAAAATGGCGAAAAATCACGCTTTAAAGATTGGTTCCACATTAATTCATATCCTATTGAACCATATCGTGACCCAAGTAAAGGTGAAAAAAATCCACCATATGAAACTTTTGCCTTCGAAAAACATATGCCTAAGTTAAATACGGCTAACCCAGAAGTACAGGACTTTTTATTAGAAATTGCGACCTACTGGGTAAAATATTTTGATATTGATGCTTGGCGGCTAGATGTTGCAAATGAAGTTGACCACCATTTCTGGAAGAGATTCCATGATGAATTAGTTAAAATAAAGCCTGATTTTTATATTGTTGGGGAAATATGGCATTCAGCTCGTCCATGGCTTCAGGGGGATCAATTTACAGGTGTAATGAATTATCCATATACTTTACAAATTGAAGACCACTTCTTTAAACATAAAATGGATGCTAAAGACCTTAGTGAACACCTAACTGATCAGTTAATGATGTATCCAGATATGGTTGACCAGGCTATGATGAATATGCTTGATTCCCACGATACGGCTAGAATTTTAACTTTAGCAAAAGACAATCAAGATTTAGCTTTGCAAGCAGTTGCGTATGAATTTGTTCAACCTGGAGTGCCATGTATTTACTATGGAACAGAGATGGGGATGAGCGGTGATAATGATCCGGATTGTCGTAAACCAATGGATTGGAGTAAGATAAATGGTCCGGTATGGCAAAGAGTTCATGAATTAGTGAAATTCAGACTAGATCATAGTGATACCTTGAATAAAGGTACTGTTAAGTTAACGGTAACAGAAAAAGGACTTCTAAAAGTTGAACGAACAGGCAAAGAAACAATAAAGGCCTACTATAATACCGGTAAACATAATGTAAAAATTGATAAAACAGCAGCTCTTAGTCAGAATTATAAAGCGGGAGTGTTAGCGCCAAATGGCTTTTTGATTGAGGTTAAAGCTTAATATATGAAGAATAAAAAGCAGCAATAAGAGGCTGCTTTTTTTCTTATAAATTTTTGATACCGGTAACATTAAAACAAACATTGTTAAGCGCTTTCAATGATTAGATAATAGATTTGTAAATAAAAAGACTTCACGAAAGTGACGGAGAATGATGATGAAGAGAATTTTTGAGGTTGATCCTTGGAAAGTAACGACACATGAATTTTCTAAGGAAGATAAAAGGTTACAAGAAAGTATTACTGCAATTGGTAATGATTATATGGGAATGAGAGGAAACTTTGAGGAGGGTTACTCTGGCGACACACTTCAAGGAACATATTTAGCAGGTGTGTGGTTCCCAGATAAGACAGTTGTTGGTTGGTGGAAAAATGGATACCCAAAATACTTCGGTAAGACACCAAATGCTCCAAGTTTTATTGGAATTGGGATCACCGTCAATGGTGAAAAAATTGATTTAGCTAAAGTAAAGTTTAGTGATTTTGAATTATCACTTGATATGCATCAAGGGCTTCTTTCAAGAAGTTTTATCTATGAAGGTAAAGATGTCAAAGTTAAATTTGAATTTGAACGTTTTCTTCATATTGTACAAAAAGAAGCTGCTTTAATTAAAGTAAAAGCTACGGTACTTGAAGGAAAGGCCAAGATTGAGTTTGATTCCACTTTAGATGGAACAGTTGTTAATGAAGATAGCAACTATGATGAACGCTTCTGGGTTCCACTTGGTGAGAATAAGGATACAAAAACTATTCAAGTAAAAACTAAGCCTAATCCTTATGAAGTGCCTCAATTCACAGTTTTACTTCAAGAATCTTTGCGCCACAGTGGTGAACTAATTCAAACTGAAGTTTCTACTAAAGAAGCCAAGTTAAGCGAAAAGTTTTCAGTTGAATTAAGTGAAGGACAAAGCTACGAACTTGAAAAAGACGTTATTGTTGTAACAAGTAGAGATGTTGAAGAAAAAGATCAAGCAAGTGTTGCTGAAGATTTAATGAATAAGCTTCAATCAAAGAGCTTTGAAGAAAACTTAGCCGACCATACTGCTGAATGGCAAAAACGTTGGGACATGAGTGATGTTGAAATTGCAGGCGATTCAGCTGCACAACAAGGTATTCGTTTTAACATTGTTCAATTATTCATGACATACTACGGTGAAGATGAACGCTTGAACGTTGGTCCTAAGGGATTTACTGGTGAAAAATACGGTGGTGCTACTTATTGGGATACTGAGGCTTACATCGTTCCAATGTACTTAGGAATTGCTAACCCAAGCGTTACTAAAGCCCTTCTTCAATATCGTCATAATCAATTGCCAGGTGCATATCACAATGCTAAGGAACAAGGCCTTCCAGGTGCCTTGTTCCCAATGGTAACTTTCAATGGTATTGAATGTCATAACGAATGGGAAATTACTTTTGAAGAAATTCACAGAAATGCTGATATTCCACATGCAATTGCTATGTATACCGAGTATACGGGTGATGATAGCTATGTTAAGAATGAAGGTATGGATGTCTTAGTTGGAACTGCAAGATTCTGGGCAGCTCGAGTTCACTGGTCTAAATGGCGTAACAAGTATGTAATGCACGGTGTGACTGGTCCTAACGAATATGAAAACAATGTTAACAACAACTGGTTTACCAACACTATGGCAAGATGGCTTCTGAAATATACACTAGAGCGTTTGCCACTTGCAACTAAGGAAGCTCAAGAACGAGTTCATGTTACTGAAGAAGAAAAAGAAAAGTGGCAAGACATTGTTGATAAGATTTATCTACCTGAAGATAAGGAATTAGGTATTTTCTTACAGCAAGATGATTTTCTTGATAAAGAGATTCGTCCCGTTAGTGAAATTGAAGATCAACGTCCTATTAACCAGCATTGGTCTTGGGATAAGATCTTAAGATCACCATTTATTAAGCAAGCTGATGTTTTGCAAGGTATCTATTTCTTCCCAGAAAACTATACTAAGGATCAAAAAGAAAAGAACTTTGATTTCTATGAACCTTTAACTGTTCATGAAAGTTCACTTTCACCTTCAATTCACTCAGTTTTAGCTGCTGAATTAGGAAAGAAAGATAAGGCAGTTGAACTGTATGAAAGAACTGCAAGACTTGATCTAGATAATTACAACAATGATACAGTTGATGGTTTGCATATTACTTCAATGAGTGGATCATGGTTAGCTATTGTTCAGGGCTTTGCTGGGATGAGATACGACTATGACCAATTGAAATTTAAGCCATTTATTCCAGATAACTGGGAGCACTATAGCTTTAAGATTAACTACCGTGGTCGGTTAATTAAGGTTTATGTTGATCATCAAGAAACCAAGATCTCTTTACTTAAAGGTAAAGATCTAGAAATTTTTGTTAATGATAAGAAGGTAACGCTTAAAGAAGGTGAAAGTGAATGCTTAAAGGACTAATTTTTGACTTAGATGGAGTTTTAACAAATTCAGCTGTCTATCATTTAACTGCTTGGAATAATTTAGCTAAGGAATTAGGGATTAACTTAACGGATGATCAACTTGATAGCTTAAGGGGTATTTCAAGAATGGATTCTTTAAATCTAATTTTGAAATATGGCGACCAGGAAGATAAATATTCTGAAGCAGAAAAAGAAAAGTTCGCAGCAGAAAAGAATACCAAATTTGTTGAACAAGTTGAAAAAATGACGCCAGCAGATATTTTGCCAGGTATTCCGGAACTACTTAGTGATGCAAAGAAACAAAACTTAAAAATGGTTATTGCTTCTGCCTCAAAAAATGCACCTAAGATTTTAACAAAGTTAGGAATTATGGATGAATTTGATGGCATTGTTGATCCAGCAACACTTCATCACGGAAAACCAGATCCAGAAATTTATGAAAAAGCTCAAGAATTAGCTGGTTTAAATGCAGACGAAGTAATTAGTTTTGAAGATGCTCAAGCCGGTGTTCAATCAATTAAAAGTGCTGGTCAATTTGCAGTTGGAATTGGGGATAAAGAGGTCTTGAAAGAGGCTGATTATATTGTTCCAACTACTAAAGAATTGAAACTTTCAGAAATTGAATCAGTTTTTAATAAAAAATAAGAGGGAAGTAGGGAAAGAGAATGGTTGAAGTAGATTTAAACCATATCTATAAAAAGTACGAAGGAAATGATAAATATTCAGTTAATGACTTTGATTTACATATCAAAGATAAAGAATTTATCGTTTTTGTTGGACCATCTGGTTGTGGTAAATCAACTACTTTGAGAATGGTTGCTGGTCTAGAAGATATTTCTAAAGGTACTTTAGAGATTGACCATAAGGTAATGAATGACGTTGCACCTAAAGATAGAGACATTGCCATGGTTTTCCAAAATTATGCTTTGTACCCTCATATGTCAATTTACGACAACATGGCTTTTGGATTAAAGCTTCGTCATTATAAGAAAGATGAAATTGATAAACGAGTTAAGCATGCAGCAGATATTTTAGGTTTATCAGAATATCTTGATAAAAAGCCAGCTGAATTATCTGGTGGTCAAAGACAGCGTGTTGCCTTAGGGCGGGCAATTGTCCGGGATGCTCCAATTTTCTTAATGGATGAACCTTTATCAAACTTGGATGCAAAATTACGTGTCACAATGCGTGCTGAAATTGCTAAGTTGCACCAAAATTTGGGAACTACTACGATTTATGTTACTCACGATCAAACTGAAGCCATGACTTTAGCAGATCGGGTAGTAGTTATGTCAGTTGGTAAAGTTCAACAAATTGGCACACCTCTAGAGGTTTACAATACGCCGGTAAATATGTTTGTTGCTGGTTTTATCGGATCTCCTCAAATGAACTTCTTTAATGTTCACTTTAAAGGAAATCGAATTAGCGATGGAAAAGGTCTAGATATCGAAATCCCTGAAGGTAAAGCAAAGATGCTTAAAGAAAAGGGATATGACGATAAAGATCTAGTATTTGGTATCCGTCCAGAAGATATTCATTCAGAGGAAGCATTCCTTGAAACTTGGCCTAACCAAATTGTTGAATCAACTGTTGTTGTTTCAGAATTGCTTGGTTCAACTATTCAGCTTTATCAAAAAGTAGATGGAACAGAATTTGTAGCCATTGTAAATGCCCGTGATTACCATACTCCAGGCGATAAAGTAAGAATGGGATTTGATGTTAATAAAGCCCACTTCTTTGATAAAGATACAACGAATGCTATTCGTTAACTTGCAGGAGAGGACGCTTCTGCAAAATATTGATTGGGTTTACAACGAGTGTGAAACTTGGTTCACGGTTGTAATAATGTATTTAGCCAGTCATGGCTAGGAGGAAAAATCATGAAGTTATGGAAAAAATTGGCTTTAGGTAGTGTTGTAGCAATATCTGCTATTTCATTAACTGCTTGTAGTAACAACTCTAACTCAAACGAATCAAAGAGCTCAAATAAGCAATTAACTCTTTGGGTAGATACTGCTCGTGTTAGTTGGTATAAGGGCGTGGTAAAGGACTTTGAAAAAGAACATCCTAATATTAAAGTTAAGGTTACTCAAAACCCTAATGGTTCAGCTAATGCAAAAACTGATGTTGCTAAAGACCCTTCAAAAGCCGCAGATGTATTTGGTGTTCCAAATGACCAATTAGGACAAATGGCAGATTCAGGTTACATTAACCCATTGTCACCAACTGATACTAAGGAAATTAAGAAGAATTCCGTTCCAGAAGCATACAAGGGTGTTGAATGGAAAGGCAAGCTTTACGCATATCCATATTCTGAACAAGCTCAAACTGTTTACTATGACAAGTCTAAGCTTTCACCAGAAGATGTTAAATCTTGGAAGACTATGACTTCTAAAGGTGTAGTTGCAACTGACTTCACTAATGCTTACGTAATGTGGCCAGTAATGTTCTCAGCAGGTACAAAGTTATTTGGTAATAGCGGAGAAGATGTAAAAGGCTCCACTATGGATTCACAAAATGGTGTAAATGCAATGAAGTGGTACGCTGAACAAAAGAACAATAAAGGCGTTATGCAAACTTCAAACGCACTTAACCAATTAAAGAAGGGTAATGCCCAAGCTATCTTAGATGGTCCATGGAACGCAGCTAATATTAAGAAGATTTTAGGTAAGAACTTAGGAGTTGCTCCATATCCAACCATTGAAGTCGGCGGTAAGACTGCTCAAATGGAAGCTTTCTTAGGTATTGAATGTTTCGCTGTTAACTCACATACTTCTAATGCTAAGAATGCAGCAATTTTGGCTAAATACTTATCTAACAAAGAAAACCAATTAATTGTTCACAAGAATGCTGGTGAAATTCCTGTAAACAAGGCAGCTCAAAATACTGCAGAGGTTAAGAACGATCCAGTTGCTAAAGCTGTAATTCAAATGGCTCAACCAGGCTACTCAGTTCTTCAACCTAAATTGCCACAAATGTCAATCTTCTGGAACGACTCAGCTCCATTAATTAGCGGTGCTTACGACGGCAAGATTAAGCCATCTCAATACAAGAGTAAGCTTGCTAAATTACAAAAGAAGATTTCTAAAGAAGAATAATCTTAAAAAACACATAAGCAAAGGTTTGATTAATTATGTTTAAGAAAAAACATGCTACGCCTGCAGTTACCTTAAAGGAAACATGGAAAGATGGAGATGCAGTAACCAAATTATCATTCTTCATCATGGGCTTAAATGCTATTAAACATCGGCAATGGGTAAAAGGATTTTCACTTTTATTTGCTGAAATTGTATTTTTAGTTTGGTTCTTTTTAAGTGGAATTCATTCAATTGCTGGATTAAGGAACTTAGGTGCAATAAAGAGTAAACGCGTTGTATTTGATAAAGCACAGGGAGTATATGTTACTCAACAACCAGATAATTCTGTTTTAATTCTTTTATTTGGTATTCTGGCTTTATTCATTGTTGCTGGTTTTATATATCTATATATCATTAATTTGAAATCTAATAAGCATACTTTCTTATTAGAAAAGAGACATGAACATATTCCAACTAACCGTGAAGAAATTGCATCTTTGTTTGATCAAAGATTGCATGCAACTTTGATGACAATTCCAATTGTTTTAATCATTTTATTTACAGTTTTGCCAACAGTATTCATGATTTCAATGGCATTTACTAACTATGATCGTCAACACTCAGTTGGATTTTCCTGGACTGGTTTTCAAGCATTTGGAAACGTGTTAAGTGGTGATTTAGCAGGTACCTTCTTCCCAGTTTTAGGTTGGACCTTAATTTGGGCTGTTGCTGCTACAGCTACTACTTTCTTCTTTGGTGTCTTATTAGCTCTTTTGATTGAATCAAAGGGAATTAAGCATAAGAATCTATGGAGAACAATTTTCGTAATTGTTTATGCTGTACCACAATTTGTTTCTCTATTAATGATGGCACAATTCCTTGACTATCAAGGACCATTGAACACCTTACTTATGAATTGGGGATGGATTAGCCACCCAATTCACTTCATTGATAACCAGGCTAGTCCTCTTGTTGCTAGAATTACAGTTATTGTGGTTAACATGTGGATTGGTATCCCAGTTTCAATGTTAACTTCAACAGCTATTATTCAAAACTTACCACAAGATCAAATTGAAGCTGCTCGTATTGATGGAGCAAGTCCAGTACAAATTTTTAATCACATTACATTCCCTCAAATTTTATTCGTAATGTCCCCAGCTTTGATTCAACAATTTATTGGTAACATCAACAACTTTAATGTTATCTACTTACTAACTGGTGGTGCACCAATGAACAATAACTATAACGGTGCTGGCTCTACAGACTTGCTTGTAACTTGGCTATATAACTTAACATTTGGTCAAGAGCAACGCTATAATGCATCAGCTGTTTTGGGTATCTTGATCTTTATCATTAGTGCTACATTCTCACTAATTGCATATCGTCATACTAACGCGTACAAGGAGGGCTAAAAATGAAGTCTTATCATAACCAAAGAAGAATTGCTTTAATTTTTAGATATGTTCTATTAGCCATCCTGGCTGTTTTATGGATATTCCCAATTATTTGGATCATTTTAGCAAGTTTTTCATACAATAATACAGGATTTGTATCTACAATTTGGCCAGAAAAATTTACTTGGCAAAATTATGTTGGGATTCTTACTAGTTCACAATATCCATTTATAAACTGGGTATTAAATACCTTATTTGTTGCTGTTATTTCAGCAACTCTATCAACTTTCGTAACTATTGGAGTTGCTTACGTATTATCAAGATTACGCTTTCGCTTCCGTAAGCCATTTTTACAAATTGCTTTGGTATTAGGGATGTTCCCAGGTTTCATGTCAATGATTGCCTTGTACTACATTTTAAAGGCATTAAACATGTTAAACCTTGGTGGATTGATCTTAGTTTATGTTGGTGGTGCTGGCCTGGGCTTCTACATTGCTAAAGGTTTCTTTGATACTATGCCACGAGCAATTGATGAAGCTGCTGAAATTGACGGCGCTACGAAATGGCAAGTATTCATTCATATTGGATTACCACTTTCAAAGCCAATGATTGTTTATACTGCGCTTACTTCATTCATGGCACCATGGGTAGACTTCATTTTCTCAGGTATCATCCTCTCTACCTCAGGAAATCCGAAGACCTACACTGTTGCCTATGGACTATACAACATGGTTCACTCGGCAAAGGGTACGATGGCTCAATTCTTTACTCAGTTCATTGCCGGATGTGTAATCATTGCGATCCCAATTACAATTTTGTTCATTGTAATGCAAAAATTCTATGTTAATGGAATCACAGCAGGTGCTGATAAAGGTTAATCAAATTAAAGTTTATGTGAAAAAAGTGTCCTGTCTTAACAGGGCACTTTTTTATTTGTTTGAAGGAGAAAAAATATGACACCTTGGTGGAAAAAAGCTGTTGTTTATCAAGTTTATCCTAAGTCATTTCAAGATAGTAATGGTGATGGAATTGGAGATATTCCCGGAATCATTTCACGGCTGGGGTATCTAGAAAAACTGGGAATTGATGCTATTTGGCTGTCGCCTGTTTACTTATCCCCTGGTGTAGATAATGGCTATGATATCTCTGATTATCAAAAAATAGACCCACAATACGGAACAATGGCTGACATGGATAATCTGATTAGAGAAGCTAAAAAACATCATATACGCATTATTATGGACCTTGTCGTTAACCATACATCTGACCAGCATCCTTGGTTCATTGAAGCAAGAAAAAGTAAGGAGAATCCATACAGAGATTTCTATATTTGGCGTGATCCGGTAGAGGGCCATGAACCTAATGAGTTGAAATCTGCTTTTTCTGGTTCAGCTTGGAAGTTTGATGAAAAAACTGGTCAATATTACTTACACTTCTTCGCCGATCAACAACCAGATCTTAATTGGAAGAACCCAAAATTAAGAAATAAAATCTATGAAATGATGAATTATTGGATCGATAAGGGAATTGGCGGCTTTAGGATGGATGTGATTGAACTTATTGGAAAAGATCCCGATAAAAAGATTCGCGAGAATGGTCCAATGCTTCATCCATATTTAAAAGAGATGAATGAGAATACTTTTGCCGGTAAAGAATTAATGACAGTGGGTGAAACATGGAACTCTACTCCAAAGATTGCTGCAGAATATTCAGATCCAGCTCGTCATGAATTATCGATGGTATTTCAATTTGAAAATCAAGGCTTAGATCAGCAAGAAGGAAAAGAAAAATGGGATTTACGTCCGCTTGATTTAGGCGAATTGAAAAAAGTTCTAGTTAAATGGCAGACAGAAATTGATTTTAATCATGCATGGAATAGTCTTTTTTGTGAAAATCATGATATTCCGCGAGTTATTTCACGATGGGGAAATGACAAAGAATATCGAGTTCAAAGCGCAAAAATGTTTGCGATTGTACTGCATTTAATGCACGGAACACCTTATATCTATAATGGTGAAGAAATTGGGATGACGAATTGTCCTGTTAAGTCAATTGATGAAGTAGAGGACATTGAAAGTATCAATATGTACCGCGAAAGAATTGATAAGGGCTACAGTAAGGATGAACTAATTAAAGCAATTAATACTAAAGGTCGAGATAATCCACGCCGTCCAATGCAGTGGTCAAATGGAGAAAATGCTGACTTTACTACAGGAACACCGTGGCTAAAATTAAACCCAAACTACAAGACCATTAACGTTAAAGAAGCCTTAGAAGATCCAAATTCTATTTTTTATACCTATCAAAAATTAATTAAACTTCGCCATGAAAATTCTGTTGTGGTGGATGGAGATTTTGAACTTGTTGAAAATACTAGTGATAATATTTTGGCCTTTTGGCGAAAACTAGAAGATGAAAACTGGCTAGTAGTCGCTAACTTGTCTGGTGAGGACCAAAATCTAAATTTAGATATTCCCTTTAAAGAAGTTTTGATTAGTAACTATGAAAAACGAGACAGTTTAAAAGATATGGTTTTAAAACCTTATGAAGCTTTTGCAGTTAAGGCATAGTAAAAGACGCATTGAATTTTATCAATGCGTCTTTAATTTATTTCTTTTTATTTGGACGTCGTAAGTAACGTAAAGTATTATTTCGAATATATTTTTGAAATTCTTGATAAATTGGATCAAAAATTTGAGGTTCATCAGTTTCTTTAACCATTACTTTTGGAAAGAAGAAACGCTCATCTCCTTGGAGAGTTCCATTTAAGGATTTAACGAGTGGGCTCAATTCAGACAGTTCGACTAAGCTACCATCAGCTTGCATGATTTCAATTGGACTGTGAGCATTTTTTCCAGTTGGCTTATATGCGTCATATGGCTCATCAAAAGCTGAATTAGTAGCAGTATAGTAGTTAGGATCAAAGCCGGCTTGTTTAATGAGATTCTTTAGTTTTGGCAGTAAACTCTTAGTATCTTCATTAATTTTGACACTTTCAAGGGGATGACGGTATAAGTAACGATTTGAAAGATCAGATAAAATTTGATCCCCTGAGTTGGTCCAGAGTAAGAAATTAGTTTCCATTACGCCATCATCTAACTTAAGGTAATCTTCAAGAGTCCATTTTCCGTTTAAGAATGCTTCTAGTTGAGGAGTAACTTGAAGTTTGCCTTCTTCATAGATGATTTGCGCTCTTTCAAGTAAGTGATGCAAGATAACTTCCATTGAACGATTGACACGGTGAAAGTAAACTTGTTGATACATTTGGTAACGGCTAATAATGTAATCCTCGACTGAGTGAATTCCTTTATCTGTAAAGCAGATACCATCACGATATGGACGGATTACTTCTAAAATTCTCGTTAAATCAAAGCTTCCGTAAGTAACACCAGTGAAATAAGCGTCACGTAATAAATAATCCATTCTATCTGCGTCCGCTTGACTTGAAATTAGTTTGACTACCTGAGGATTAGGATAGGTTTTAGCAATAACACTAGCCACTAATTCTGGAAAATTAGGACTTACTTTTCTTAGGGCCTGATTAACTTCAGTATTTTTTATCAGTAATAATTTGTTGGCCCATTTTTTCATGATTAGTACCAAAGAGATGCTCAAACGTATGAGAATAAGGTCCATGGCCAATATCATGAAGTAAAGCTGCACATTCTGCTAAGAGTCTTTCGTCTGGATTCCATAATCCGTCGCCTGGCTCTTTACTTACATACTTTTCTTCAAAAATATCACAAATTCTTCTGGTCAATTCATAAACACCTAGATTATGTTCAAAGCGAGTATGAGTTGCTCCTTGAAAAACGTAAGATGCTGGTCCTAATTGCTTAATTCGGCGTAAACGTTGGAATTCCTTTGAATTAATGATATCTAAAATAACTTGATCTTTAACATGAATATAATTGTGAACTGGATCTCTTAATACTTTTTCATGATCCAGCTTTTTACTTTGAAATTTTTCCATTTTTCTTATACTATTTTCTCGGATAATAAAATAAATTTGCTAACGTATAATCAATTTGATTATAACAATAATGCTACTTTAAGGCTATCTTGGCGTGAATGAAGGTGAAAATATGAGCAAGAAAGTTGAGATTAAAATTACTAGTAAAATTCATCAGGAAGATGAATCAGCCGTTTTTGAAAGAGATGGCTTAGGATCAATTGAAAAAGTTGGCGAAGATTGGCGCATAAAATATAGCGAAAAAAATAAAGAGGGCGATGTTGAAGTAAAATTATTAATTAAGCCAAATGAACTTGTAATGCAACGAGGAGACGCTAAAGGTGATCATACACTAATGAAATTTGAGCCAGGAGAAAAAAGAAAATGCAAGGTTGTAGCTTCTGGTAAGCAAATGAATTTAGAGTCTTTGACTAATAAATTGAATTTTTCTGAAATTTCTCCAGGAAAGATGCAACTAAAAGTTGAATATGATCTCTTTTCTGGTCTATACTTAGTAGGTAACTATGCAATAAAGATTGATATAATAGAATAGATCTTTAGCAAATTTAGATAAATTGATTACGTGAAAGGACGTGCCACTGTGGGGTTAGATGATTTTCAAGGCCAAAATAAAGACGAATTGTCAATGATCGAAGTTGCTCGTGCAATTTTACAAGATAGCGGCAAGCGAATGGCCTTTGCTGATATCGTTAACGCCGTCCAGAACTTTCTGGGTAAGAGTGACGAAGAAATTCGTGAGCGTTTGCCACAATTTTACACTGATATGAACACTGATGGTGAATTCATTTCAATGGGTGATAATGTTTGGGCATTGCGTTCTTGGTTCCCATATGAATCTGTTGATGAAGAAGTAAACCATCCAGAAGATGAAGAAGATGTACCACGTAAGAAACACCACAAGAAAGTTAATGCTTTCATTGGTGATTCTGACGATGATGATATTATCGACTACGATTCAGATGATCCAGAAGATGAAGATTTGGATGTTGACGAAGAAGATACTAATGAAGACGACTACTCAGATGATGATCTTGATGATGCCGATGACAATGAATTAGATGATGGTATTGAAGGCCAATTATCTGAACTTCATCAAGATGATCTTGATGACGATGATGAGTAAGGTACTTGACGGAAAGCAAATTTCCCTTTAGTATTTTGTATGGGCACTCTATGTGCAATTAAGCTCCCATGTATTTGGGAGCTTTTTTTGATTTTAACAGAGAATAAAAGAAAAGAGAGGAAGCACGGCATGACAAAGTATATTTTTGTGACTGGTGGAGTTGTTTCATCACTAGGTAAGGGGATTTCAGCTTCAAGTTTAGGACGTTTACTTAAAAATCGTGGCTTAAAAGTTACCATGCAAAAGTTTGATCCTTACATTAATATCGATCCAGGTACAATGAATCCATATCAACATGGGGAAGTTTATGTTACCGATGATGGTACAGAAGCTGACCTTGACTTGGGTCACTATGAAAGAATTGTTGATGTTAGAACAAGTAAATATTCTAATGTTACTACTGGTAAAATTTATCAAGAAGTGCTTGATAAAGAACGTCGCGGTGACTATCATGGTGCAACTGTGCAAGTAATTCCACATATTACGGACATGATTAAGAAAAAAATCATGCGTGCTGCCTTAACAACTGATTCAGATGTCATTATTTCTGAAATTGGTGGTACCGTAGGTGATATCGAGTCTACTCCATTTATGGAAGCAATTCGCCAAATGCGTCGTGAAGTTGGTGAAGAAAATGTAATGTACATTCACTGTACCCTAGTACCTTATCTTCATGCTGCTCACGAAATGAAAACTAAGCCAACACAACATTCAGTTGCTGAACTTAGAAGTATTGGTATTCAACCAAATATGCTTGTTTTGAGAGCTGAGAAACCAGTTGCTCAAGAATTAAAAAATAAGATTTCAACTTTTACTGATGTTCCAGTAGACCGCATTATTGAATCTATTGATGCTCCTTCACTTTTTGATTTACCACTTGCTTTTCAGGCTCAAGGTATGGATCAAAAGGTTTGCGACTTTTTACACTTGGAGAGTCCAAAGCCAGAAGCAGATATGGAAGCTTGGAAGAAATTAGATGAACGTGCAAAGAACTTAAAGAACGAAACTACTATTACCTTAGTAGGTAAGTATGTAGAACTTGAAGATGCATATATTTCTGTTACTGATGCATTGCAACACGCTGGCTACTTATATGACACTAAAATTAAGGTAAATAAGGTTCAAGCAGAAGACATTACTGAAGACAATATTGCAGAAATTATGAAGGATTCAGATGGATTAATTGTACCTGGTGGTTTTGGTACACGTGGTCTTGAAGGTATGATTACTTCAATTAAATATGCCCGTGAACACGATATCCCATTTTTAGGAATCTGCTTAGGTATGCAAATGGCAAGCGTTGAATTTGCCAGAAATGTACTTGGCTTAAAAGATGCTAATAGTGCAGAAGCTAATCCAGACACTAAGAATAATATTATTGATATTATGGCTGACAAGCGTGATGAAGAGAATATTGGTGGTACGCTTCGTTTAGGTCTATACCCAGCAACTTTAAAGAAGGGTACTAAGACACGTGAAGCATATGATGACCAAGATGTAATTCAAGAAAGACACCGTCATCGTTATGAATTCAATAATGAATATCGTGAAGCATTTGAAAAGGCAGGCATGGTCTTCTCTGGTGTTTCTCCAGATAATCATTTAGTAGAAATTATTGAAATTCCAAATAAAAAATTCTTTATCGCAGCTCAATATCATCCAGAATTTTTAAGTCGTCCACAAAGACCAGAAGGATTATTTAAAGCATTTATTGGTGCAGCAAGTGGTCTTCCAGCACAACATTTTAACTAGACTTTAAAAATTAAATTTCGGTAACAAGAGAGCCATAATCCTCGGCTTCTCTTGTTTTTTTTGCGTTTTTCATTTAATATATTTTGTGATACATTTGGGTATTACAAATAGAGAAAAGGATTGTTTCCCCAATGAAACAGATGATTATTCATGGTGGAAAGCCCCTGAAGGGCGACGTATGGATTGGCGGTGCTAAGAATTCCACTGTAGCATTGATTCCAGCGTCAATACTTTCGCGGACTCCTGTTACCCTAGAAGGGGTTCCGCGAATTGCTGATGTAGATAATTTGATGGATCTACTTAGTGAAATGGATGTAAAGTGTGATTTTCATGAAACTACTTTACGAATAAATCCGGATAACATTAAGCGTAGTCCCTTCCAGCAGGAAAGATTAAGAGCTTGAGAGCTTCTTATTACTTTATGGGTGCATTATTAGGTCGCTTTGGTAAAGCTGTGGTGGGCTTTCCAGGCGGAGATGATATTGGCCCTCGTCCTATTGATCAGCATATTAAAGGCTTTGAAGCATTAGGTGCAACTGTTGAGAATAAAAACGATCAAATTATCATTACAGCTCCTAAAACCGGGCTTCGTGGTGCAAAAATTCATTTAAAGATGCCTTCTGTAGGCGCAACAATGAATATAATTATGGCTAGCGTAATGGCAAAGGGCCAAACTATTATTGAAAATGCGGCTAAGGAACCAGAAATTATTGATTTAGCTACATTTTTGAATAATATGGGCGCTGTTATTCGTGGTGCAGGTACTGAAGTGATTCGAATTGAAGGAGTAGAGGAATTAAAAGCACAAACTCCTCATACTATTATTCCTGATCGAATTGAAGCTGGAACATATGTGGCTCTAGCTGCCTGCATCGGAAATGGTATTAGAATTCATAATATTATCGAAGAACACCTAGATTCTTACTTAGCTAAAGTAGAAGAAATGGGTGTAGTAATTGATGCTGATGAAGATTCACTTTATGTTTATCCAGCAGGTGACTTGAAAATGATTCAAGTTAGAACTGATGTATATCCTGGATTTGCGACTGATTTACAGCAGCCAATTACTCCACTTCTTCTAACAGCTAAGAGTGGTGAAGGCGTAGTAATTGATCAAATATATCCTAAGCGTGTTGGTCATATTCCTGAACTTCAGAAGATGGGTGCTAATATTCAAGTAGAAGATAATATTATCTTAGTTCATCCAACTCATCATTTGCATGGAGCACATGTTAGTGCTGGTGAAATTAGAGCAGGAGCTTGTTTGATGCTTGCTGGCTTAATGGCAGATGGTGAAACTATCATTTCAAATGCAGGAAACATTTTGCGTGGCTATGATAGAATTGAACAAAAGTTGCGTCAACTAGGTGCAGAGGTATCTGTGATTGATGTCTAATTAAAATAGAACATTAAAAAAGGGCTTGGAATCTCCAAGTCCTTTTTTATTGGTTTTAAGAAAATATTTTTATTTAGCTTTGTACTTCAATTTTTTCTGGGGCAGCAGGAATATGTTGCTCTTCTAAGCCAGATTTTCCTTTAAATAGTAAATTGAGAATCGTAGCACTTAAGCTTGCTACAACAATACCATTTCCAAGGAATAATTGAATAGTTTCTGGTAAAGCTTGAAAAACTTGTGGATAAACAGTAACACCTAATCCGAGACCAATTGAAATAGCTACGATTAGGATATTACGAGTATCCTCAAAGTCCACTCTCTTTAGCATTCTCATTCCTTGGACGGCAATCATTGTAAACATCACAAGCATAGCGCCGCCTAAGACAGAGTCAGGGATGATAGTTACTAGAGCACCAAATTTAGGGAGTAGTCCCATTAACATTAAAAATCCTGATGCCCAGTAAATTGGTCTTTTTGTAGTAATACCTGATAATTCAAGTAAACCTACATTTTGTGAAAAAGTAGTGTAGGGGAATGTATTAAAGATTCCACCAAGGATCTGTGCGAGCCCTTCAGCACGATAGCCCTTTTTGAGGTCATCGCTAGTGATGTCTTTGTGGAGTAAATCGCCAATAGCAAAGAATACTCCGGTAGATTCAACCATTGAAACGAGAGCAATGATGATCATTGTTAAACTGGATGACCACTCAAACTGTGGCATTCCAAAGTAAAAAGGTTGAGGTAAGTGGAACCAAGAAGCTTGAGCAACTGGAGTAAGTGAAACCATACCCAGAGTACTGGCAATTAAGGTTCCTGCAATTAATCCCACTAAAACAGCGATGGATTTGATAAATCCTTTGCCCCAAACTTGAAGGGCAAGAATAATTGCTACAGTTATAAAACCAGTTAAAAGATTCTTAGGATCACCGAAGCTTTTAGCTGTAGAATTACCCCCACCAAGATTTTGAATAGAAACCGGAATTAGGGAAAGTCCAATTACTGTAATTAAGCTTCCCGTTACAACTGGTGGAAAGAGCTTTTTGATTTTAGAAAAATAGCCTGCTACTAAAAATACGAAAACACCCGCTACGATGATTGCACCATACATAGTACCAATGGTGAATTTTTTCCCAATCATTTGAAGAGGAGCTACAGCTTGAATAGCACACCCTAAAACAACAGGTAAGCCAATTCCAAAATAGCGATTACGTAGAAGCTGGAGAGCAGTTGCTAAACCACACATGAAGATATCGATTGAAACTAGATAAGTCATTTGAGTGGAGTTGAATTTTAAGGCAGTGCCAATTAAAAGAGGAACGGCAATTGCTCCCGAATACATTGCGAGTAAATGTTGTAGACCTAGTAAAGCAGCTTTTTTGTGGTTAACTTGTGTGTGCTTCATTTATTCTTCTCCTACAAAATGCACTTGATTGTTTTCAAAATCAGAAATTCTAGCTAAGGCTTCAAGACGGTAGCCGTGATCTTTAACCCATTCGCTGCCACCTTGGAATTCTTTAGCTACAACTACACCAACACCAGCTACAGTTGCATTTGCTTGATCTGCAATATTAAGCATCCCTTTAACAGCTTCTCCATGGGCTAAGAAGTCATCAATAATTAATAAGTGATCGTCACTACTCAAGAATTTCTTTTCAACACAAATTTTATTATTAACTTTTTTAGTGTAAGAAAATACGTCTGCCCAATAAACAGCATCATTAAGAGTTGAAGGTTTTTTCTTTCTCGCAAAAACCATTGGCACTCCTAATTGATATGCAGCCATAATACCAGGAGCAATTCCTGAAGCTTCACAAGTAAGAACTTTAGTGATTTTTTCGTTTTCGAATAAACGCTTAAATTCCTTACCGACTTCCATCATAAGTTCCGGATCGACTTGATGATTTAGAAAAGAGTTAATTTTTAAAACATTGCCATCTAATACTTCTCCATCTTTACGAATCCGTTCCTCAAGTAATTTCAATTTTATCCTCCTGCAAAAAAAGACTTCTTCTACCCGTAAATTAGGGTAAAAGAAGTCCTTTGTAGTGCTACTTATGACATCGATTACCTATAGTCCAGAATTAATTGGTTCCGGGTAGAAACTGTCGACCTTATTACGACGATATATAGATATTTGATATCTAGAGTGTAGCAGAATCATTTTCCGAACACAAGGCCTCTTTTTTTGATGTATTATTCTGAAATTGATTTTTTCTTTTTTAAAGAAAGGATTGCCTCAAGAATTCCATATGTAATTCCAGCAAGTGGCCAAATAATCCAGCTTTGGCTCCAATTCTTGCTAATGAAACTATAAGCAAGATAGATAAAAGAAATAGTCATCCAATAAATAGTGGCATATTTTTCAATTATTTTTTTGCTGGCCTTTTTCTCAGCAGTATAGTCTTCTATTTGCAAAATAATATTAAAACTATCACGAACAATATTGGTTTTGACTAAGAAAAAGACACCAATTCCTACAAGAAAAATCGTAGCAGTTGAAAGACCAGTCATTAGGTCATCAATTCGGCTATTTGAAAGAGAACCAATAAATAAAGAGCCAGTCATAAGTGGAATAGCAGATAAAATACAAAAAGTAATGCCAATAATCTTTAGAACTAGGTGCTGATTTTCATATTCTTTACTTAACTTAAGAACTTGCTCTTTTGTTTCTTCAGAAAGATTACATTCTTCATACTCAAAATTTTCGTGAACTTTTAGCCAGTGATTTCCTGCAATAAAGAGAGCCACAGCGGCTGCAACTAGAAGTATTAGAACAATTACGCCAATTCCTGTTACAAAATTAATCGATGAAGCTAAGATATCTAATCTTGTTAAGCTGATTAAGATTAATAAAGTAATTGGTGAGAAAATACATAGCATGACGCCAATAGCAATCAACGTAGAACTGCGCTTCCTAGCAGATAAGAAATCGTGAACCGAAGATTGAGATAAGCATTTTGTTTGAGACATAGGTATCACCTCTTTTGTATATAAAAATTGAATAGTATAGATTTACTTCAATTTTATATAACAAATTATTAAAGCGCTATTTTGATGCTTGTGAAGTTAAAAAATAAATTAATGATTGACCAATTGAATTTTTCTTAGTAAAGTTTCTAGTAAATAGGGATAAATTATTTTTTAGAAGGAGAAAATTGTGGCTAAGACTAATCTAAATGATTTTGACAAGATTATTGTGCTTGATTTTGGTAGTCAATATAACCAATTGATTACTCGTCGAATTCGTGACTTTGGTATCTATTCAGAACTTTTACCACATGACTTAAGTATTGAAAAGATCAAAGAAATGGCCCCTAAGGGAATTATCTTTTCCGGTGGTCCAAACAGTGTTTACGATAAGGGTGCTTTAAAAGTTGATCCTGAAATTTTCAAGCTTGGTATTCCAATTTTGGGGATTTGTTATGGGATGCAACTCATGAGTTACGATTTAGGCGGTAAGGTTGAAAAGGCTGATAATTCCGAATATGGTCGTGCTGATATTGAGGTAATTGATCCTAATGCAGTTTTATTTGAGGGCTTGCCAAGAGAACAATACGTTTGGATGAGTCATGGTGACTTAGTAACTAAGGCTCCAGAAGGCTTTACTATAACTGCTAAGAGTAAGAATTGTCCAATTTCTGCAATTGCTAACGACGAGAAGAAGTTCTATGGAATTCAATTCCATGCCGAAGTTCGTAATTCCGAATATGGTTTAGATATTTTGAAGAACTTTGCATTTAAGGTTTGTGGTGCCAAAGCTAACTGGACCATGGATGACTTTATCGAGATGCAAGTTGATGAAATTCGTAAAAAGTTGGCGATAAGAAGGTTATCTTAGGCCTTTCTGGTGGGGTCGATTCTAGTGTTACTGCAACTCTTCTTCACAAGGCAATTGGCGATCAGTTAACTGCGATTTTTGTTGATCACGGGATGCTTCGTAAAGATGAAGGCGATCAAGTAATGCAAGCTTTGAATAAGGATCTTGGGGTTAATATTATTCGCGTGAATGCCCAAGAGCGTTTCTTGAATAAGCTCAAGGGAGTAACTGATCCTGAACAAAAACGTAAGATCATCGGTAAAGAATTCATTGAAGTCTTCAACGAAGAAGCTAAAAAGTTAAAGGATGTTGACTTCTTAGCCCAAGGTACTTTATATACTGATGTTATTGAGTCCGGAACTAATACTGCTCAAACTATTAAGTCACACCACAATGTTGGTGGCCTTCCTGAGGACATGCACTTTGAATTAATTGAACCACTTCGTAAACTTTTCAAGGATGAAGTTCGTGAACTTGGTGAAAAGCTCGGTATTCCTCATGATTTGGTATGGCGTCAACCATTCCCAGGTCCAGGTCTTGGTATTCGTGTTATTGGTGAAGTTACTGAAGACAAGCTTAAGATTGTGCGTGAATCAGATGCGATTTTACGTGAAGAAATCAAGAATGCTGGTCTTCAAGAAGATATTTGGCAATACTTCACGGTTCTTCCAGGTATTCGCTCAGTTGGGGTTATGGGAGATGGGCGTACTTACGACTACACTATCGGTATTCGTGCCGTAACTTCAATTGATGGTATGACTGCTGATTTTGCCCAAATTCCATGGGATGTTTTGAGCAAGATTTCTACTAGAATTGTAGATGAATGTGACCACATTAACCGCGTAGTTTACGATATTACCAGTAAGCCACCTTCCACTATTGAATGGGAATAAGCGAACAATGTAATTTGAATGGTAAACCTTGATTTAAAAGCATTTAAAGGAATGAAACCAGCTCAAAAATAATAAAAAAGATAAGGTTGTATGCCAAAATATATGCCAAAAATATAAATAGGGATGCATGGTAAAACCTTTGTAATAGCAGTAATTGGAGAAGATGATATTTGATTCGAAGAAGTATCATGTTTGCCAAAGTATGCCAAAATAAGAAGCCTTTAGTATAAAAACTAAGGGCTTTTATTCATGTAATTGATTATACTTATTTCCCCATTTTTCCATTTCTAGAATTAATGGAGTAAGAGTTTTACCTAATGATGTTAATTGATAACTGGTTTTAGGCGGCACGGTTGGAAAGATCGTTTTAGCAATAATTTGATCGTTTTCTAATTCTTTTAATTGCAGTGATAACATTCGTCTTGAACAATTAGGCATCAACTTCTGCAATTCATTGAAGCGACAGTTCTTTTCTTTGATTAAATGATAGATAATTACGCTTTTCCATTTGCCTGAGATAATTTGAAGTGTGCTTTCAACAGGACAACCTTCGGCACAATTATAAATATGATGTGGCATTCTCTCACCTCGATATAATAATTCATTTTAAATCTTTATATTGGATCTAGCTAGGGAAGAATTTGTTACTTAGTAAGAAAAAATTCACTTCTTGTTTTTATTTATATTCCACTTACAATTAATTAGTAAATAGAAAAGGAGATAAAAATGAAAGCAATTGGATTTAAAAAACATTTGAAAATTGATGATCCTGAAAGCCTGATTGACTTTGAAATGAAAAAGCCTACTGCTAAGGGACATGATTTGCTGGTAAAAGTAAATGCAGTATCAGTCAATCCGGTAGATATTGGAGTAAGAAAAGGAGGACATTCAGTTTTAAAGACTCCAAAAGCAATTGGCTGGGATGCATGTGGTGTAGTTGAAGAAGTAGGATCTAAGGTTAGCCTTTTTAAACCTGGTGATCGTATATTTTATGCAGGTTCATTTATTCGCTCAGGTAGTGATAGTGAGTATCAACTGGTTGATGAAAGAATAGTTGGTCATGCTCCAGAAACTTTAAAAGATAATGAAGCAGCCGCAATGCCTTTAACCTCTCTTACCGCATACGAAGCCTTATTTGAACAAATGGATTTAACCTGGAATCAAGAGAATAATCAACATAAAACAATTTTAATTATTAATGGTGCTGGAGGAGTAGGGTCTGTTGCAACTCAACTAGCACATTTAGCAGGGCTAACAGTTATTGCTACTGCATCTCGCCCAGACAGTATCAAATGGACACAAGATCATGGTGCTGATTATGTAGTAAATCACCGTGAAGATTTGGTAAAACAAGTGAGAAAATTAGGTTTCAAGTATGTTGATTATATTTTGGAATTAAAAGATTTAGATGGTCACTGGAAAGAAATGTGTGAATTAATTAAGCCTGAAGGACACATTGTTTCAATTACTGAAAACCATCGTCCAATTAATTTGAGATTGTTAACTAAAAAGAAAGCACACTTTTCATGGGAATGGATATATACAAAATCCTATTATCAAACAGATGATATGATTACTCAGCATGATATTTTAGACAAAATCGCGCAAATGTTAGATAGTGGTAAACTTAGATGCACTATGACTAAGTCATTAACACCTTTGAATGCAACAAATTTACGCAAGGCTCATAAATTAGTGGAAAGTGGTCACATGACTGGAAAAGTTGTGGTTTCTGACTGGGAGAATAATTAAGATAGTTCTTACAAGCATTAATTGTTTGCCAGTGACCAGTAGTTTACAAGCTAGGGGCCTTTTTTTGCTTTTTTAAGACTAATGCTAGACTGGTAGAAATTAATAAAAACAATGAATAGCATTTTAATTATTTTTAGTTGTGTTAATCACTATATGTTTGCAAACCTAGTGTAAAATACACCAAGCAAAAAAAGCCCCAACTTACGTTGGAGCTTTTTTTCTATAACCAATCTTAACTAATGTCTTAATTAGCTAACGGTCTAACCGTTATTTCCTCATAACTCATATTAGACTTTTTATGAAAGAGAGTCAATTAGTTTGGTTAGAATTGATATAAAAGTATTAATTTTTTGATTATCAGAATACCATTCACTGTGCTGATTGAACCTTTGAAGAAGACGATTTCCTTCCCTAACTCTGTGCTCTGCTAACTTTTCTATGGCACTTCAGACTTAATAGGCTTTTTATAGTATTTAATTAAACTCAAGCTTATTTGCTTCATCGATCTTAGTTAGGAAAGATGAAACATCAGTAATAATATCATTGGTGTATGAAACATTAATCACATTAACCCAATTTTTTTCTAAGAAAATAGTCGTCAATGTCGTATCTAACTTTAGTTAAGTATTTATAACTAATAAATAGTAGTTCAGAAAAAATCAAATTACGTTTTTGAGGCTGCATAACGAAATCCAGTAATAGATCTTTTCCAGAACCTTTAATAAAGTGAAAAAATTCGCAATTGATATGTCTAATCGGATGAAAAGGATATAAAATTTGAGAATTTAATACTTGTTTTTCAAATTGTCTAAGTAATTTTTGATCTTTTTTACTAATTTGATAATCATTGTTGTTTAAATTAATCATCGTATATCAATTCCTATTCTTACTATTGCACCTAAAGTATATAAATTGAAAAAAGTAAAAACAATGAATGTTAACTAAGTTGAAAAAGAAAAACTTTTCATATCGAAAGTAAAAAATTATTTTACTTTTGATATAATTTTTTTAATAATTAAGTAAAAGAAAGTTACAGATGATAAATATCTAGGAAAGAGAAGTGAGGAACAAGTTTGAGTGATATTAGGGTACAGAATACAAAGAATAATTTGATTGCTGCTCTTTTAAGCTGCTTAGAAAATAAGAGTGTGCATAAGTTAAAAGTAAAGGATATTATTGATAAAGCTGGCGTAAGTACTAGAACGTTTTATCAATATTATTCAGATGTCAATGATCTACTAAGAGATACAGAAGATAGTTTTGTTGCAGAGTATCTAAAAAATGTTGAAAAAGATCGTGATTCACTAGGAGATCTTGATTTAGATACACCTTTTGAAGATCAGTTAGAAACTATTTTAAATGCAACAAAAAATACCATTGAGTTCTGCTATGCACATAAAAAAGAGATTCAACTTTTGTTATCGGATAATGGAGATACGCGTTTCTATAATATGATTTTCCAGACTGGTTGTGAGGAAATTATGAAGCGTATGAGCCAGATGAAAAATATTGATGAGTTAAAAATGGACGAAAAAGAGCAAATGAGAATGATGATTAGTGTACAGGTATTTGTACATAGCATTATTGGCATGGTAAGAGTTTTGCTTGAATACAGCGATAGGTTAGCTCCATATGACGTTCGTCAAAGTATACTTACATTTTTACGTGAGTCACCGGTAGCTTCCATGAATATAAATAAAAAATAGAGACGATAAAATAATTTATAGTATATTAGTCTGAACTCCACGATAACTGGCTAAAGTATTGAATTAAGTGGTTTTGTTGGCAATTGAGAAATAATTGTACTTAAATATGAAGTAGCATAAGAAGAATAGTAATTAAAAACGAAGTTTTAGGGATACGTCAATGAAAATAGAAATTCCAACTATGAATGGATTTATTCCAGATTGCTACAGTAAATTTGCTAATGAAGATCAAAAAATTGAAGGGAAGCCTAGTAGATCTTTCCCAATTTTTATTACTGATGCACCTGATAAGGCAAAAACTTTAGCTATATATTTTAGAGATTTTGATTCAGTTCCAGTCTGTGGATTTACATGGATTCACTGGTTAGCTGCCAATCTTCCGGTTCGAGATGTTCCAGCTAATATTAGTCATTCTAAGAATAGCAGCCTTGATTTTGTTCAAGGAAATAATAGCAATATTAGCAAGTTTTTGGGTGAAAATTCTGGCCCAGTTGAAGGCTATACAGGTCCAATGCCTCCTGATAAGACGCACTATTATACTTTAACCGTGTATGCATTAGACACAAAACTTGATCTAAAAGAAGGTTATTGGTTAAACGACTTTTTGCGTGAGATGGAAGGTCATATAATTGATAGTGCGACTATTTCAGTTCCAAGTAGGGCAAAATAAAAGTCGAAGTTACTAATAAATATGCTATAATTTAAGTAAAGAAAAAGGAGATCTTATGATCTCCTATGCAGCCCGCTTTAAGAGCGGTGGTTAAAAGTTATACTATTGCAACTACGTCACTCAATAAACCTACCAAAGTTATAAATTGAGCGGCGTTTTTTATTTTCTATTGTGATGATCGATATATGTTAGCAAAGCTAACACAAAGGTACCAAACAAAAGCATTAACGAGATGGCCTCGTATACGCTCATCTGGCTGAACCCTTTCCAATTGATGTCGGTCCATAGGCCTCACCTCCGGGAGGAAAAACAGCCACCGCTCATAAAACTTTCTGCGGCTATAATTATAGCGAAAATTTGTTTGCAACAGAACATAGACTAGTGAAAAAGCTCGCGATTAATTTCGCGGGCTTTTACTATTAAACCTATTCTGCTTTTTCCTTAATAAAAAAATATGTAAATAGACAATAGATTATAATTCCTAAATAAAAAACATTTGTAGAACTAAAAGCAGGTTCAATAAATCTACTAACAATGTAGTCTATACCTAAAATACAAAAAATATAGATCCAGCTCCCGTAAACAAATAATTTGTGTAAATTGGACGGCAGATGCTTTCTGTATTTAACTAAAAGAGAAAGATACCGAAGTTGCGATACATAAGATATAAAGAAATATATGGCACCACTGAAAATTGAGAAAGTTATTCCCCAGGCAATAAGAGAGACTGTGCCGTTAGAGTTGCTGAGACCACTCATTACTGGTCCAACAATAGCTAAGACTGCTAGGATGCATGATAAAACTAAATACTTATCATTAGTATGGTGAAATGATTGAATAGTAGACTTTAATCTCTTTTTCTCTTCCATAAGATTAAAATTTTGGTTATTTAGATTCTTAAATTCACGCATAATAAGAAAACTATAAACTAGAAGACCAAATGAAATTGCAAGAACTACAATGGTTGCAGCAAATCCAATAAGTGAAATGATTAATTGCATTTTATCACTGACACCTATTGGGAACCCTGAAAGAGCACTGCAAAAACTAATACATGCTGGACTGAAGATAGCAAGAGCTATTGCCAAAGCACGGAATTGTGAGCTCTTCTTAGCAGTAGATAAATATTTTTGAACCAATTCATCAGGTAAAATAGGTAATGGATCTTCTACTGGAATATCTGCCGTTTTAATTTCAAAAGATGGAGCACCACTTTTTAGTAAATAATCTGTGGTAACACCAAATAATTCTGATAAGTTAACGATTTTTTCAATGTCTGGAATTGATTGATCACTTTCCCATTTTGAAACGGCTTGGCGACTAACATTCATTTTTTCAGCTAAGCCTTCTTGAGAAAGATTATTCTTTTTTCGTAATTCCGTGATTTTTTGACCTAATCTCATATGGATTGTCCTTTCCTTATTGATTGATTTCAATTTATTAAAAATCATGGTTGCAGACAACCACTTTTTGATTGCATTGTGGGCAACTAATGGTTGCGAGAGGAAAAATTATAGTGATTTATATCTCTAATTGTTTTAGAATCTTATTAACAAAATCCCACCTTCGTTAATAATTAAACGAAATTATAAAAATGATTATTGACAAAACCGGCATTTTGTTAATAATTAATTACAGTATTTAATAAGATAAGTAACAAAAGATCTTTTTGTTAAAGATAAACAAAGAAAGTGAGTATAAAGATGGTGAAAGGATATCATTCATTATCTAAGGAAAAATATCTTCATAAGCCACAAATGGTAAGTCAGGAAGAAATAGACCAAATTTATCAATCACGCTTGAATGGATTTAGTACAATTAAAACAAATTTATATCCACTCTTAACCGATAAGAGAGAAAACCAAACTGATAAATACCCATTATTTTTTGTTTATTTACCCGAAATTATTAAGTTGGAAAATAATTTAAGAGAAAATTCCAATCAAATTAAAGAACTTGCTAAAAAATTACCTGGAATTGCCAAACAACAATTTTTAAATTCATTGTTAGTTTCTGAAATTACCTATACTAATAAAATAGAGGGAGTAGAAACTGATCGAGGAGAAATTAGTACAATTATTCGTGATAATGAAAGAGATAGAAAACGTCCCTCCCATAAGCGACTCCAGTCAACCATCAAAATGTATCAAGAAACTCAGAGTGAGCATTTAATTAAAATTGAAAATCTTAAGGACTTTCGAAATATTTACGACACTCTATTAGAAGGAGAGATTGAAGAAAACAAATTGCCTAACGGAAAACTGTTTAGGGATAAATTGCCAGAGGGAGAACAACTAAGGATAGGGGATGCTCTTCATACGGTGCATGTTCCTCCGCAGACAGAAGAAGCCATAAACGAATCTTTGACTAGTTTAATAGAATTTATGAACAATGATGATTTACCGCCAATTTATAAGAGCGTGATTACTCATTTCTTTTTTGAAAATACGCATCCGTTCTTAGATGGTAATGGAAGAATGGGAAGATATTTATTGTCGACGTACATTTCGCATAAGTATGATCATTTTACTGGTTTTTCTGTAGCTACTGCTATTCACTCGCGTGTTCAGACATATTACAGAATATTTAAAGAAGCTGATCAAGCAGAAAATTATGCAGAGTTAACGTTTTTTATTGTTGCGATGTTGAAATTATTGGTTGCACAACAAGAAGAAATAGTGTCAACTTTAAGTGATGATAAGGAAAAATTAGTACAAATTGTAGATAATATTAAGAAAAGAGTGGCATCGCTTACTGATGATTACGATAAAAAAGCAATTTACTCTGTGCTTTTTTATTTAGCCGAATCTAAACTTTTTGCTGGAAATAAAGAATTAGGAATTAGAGATAGAGATATCATTCAATTAAATTCTAAAGAGAGTGGAATTTCCATTAGGCGAACTAAGTCTGCGATTAGTCAGCTAAAACAAATGAATTGGATTAATAAAATTTGTTCTAAACCTAAACAGCATGAATTAAGTATATAAAAGTACATTTTAGTCTTAGTCATAGTGACTAAGGCTTTAATTAAGAATTCTTATAAAAAATTATAGTGATTAATCTTAGTTAAGTAAGCTATTCTCTGGTGCTGTGTAGAATTTGTAACGCCACCAAAATGAATCCAATGTCGATCTTGCATCCCTAATTGCTTTAGCGTTTTATTAACAAAAATTCGTTTAATACCATTTCCCAAAAAGAGTTTTACATAAAATGTTGGTGAAGTTGAAGTAGTAAGGACATAAGTATGTTTAATGTTGGTTAATTCGCCATGAATACCGGTTTTGCTTACAGTATGAGATAATCCTTTTCCTTCTTTCATAACTTTATCAATAAAGCCTTTAAGCATTGCCGGGATACTATTCCACCAAAGTGGAGTAATAAAAATTATTGCGGAAGCTTCTCTTAAGTAATTTAAGTAGGTTGTTACTAGAGGATCATGAGTTTTACCAGTATGAAATAAACGTAATTCTTCTTTGTCATAAATAGGATTAAATTGTTCTTGATACAAGTCAATTACTTTAAAGCTTTTATGCTTATGTGCTAAATTTGATTTTACTGATTCTAAAATTGCATGGTTAAAACTTTTTTTATAAGGATGACAATAGATGATTAAGAAGTCCATTCTAATCTTTTCCTTTCAAAAGTTGATCTAATGTGTATTCCACTAATTGTGCGTCATAGCGAGTAATTTTATTTTTAATTAGTAATGCATATCCTTGAATAAAGGACCAGATTTGAATAAATAAATCTTGATCAGAAAGAGTAGTTGATGAATTAAGATTAGTAATTAAAGCTTTTACTTTCTGCAAAAAGGGATATTGATTAGCATTTGAATATAAATCCAGTGCTGACAATTGGTAGAATAAGAAGTCCATTTGGTTGGGATGCATAGTTATAGACTGACAAATATATTTAGCGATAATGAGTAACTGTTGCTTAGATGAATAGTCTACATTTAATGGGATCTGCTCAATAAATCGTTTAGATAATTGGATTACTGCTTTTTGAAATAGTTCATTTTTATCTTTGAAATGTCTATAAAAAGCACCTGTTGTAAGTCCAAGTTCCTTTGTAAGTTTGCGTAAACTTAAGTTTTGATATCCATTAGTGTCAATTAGATGAATGGTTTGATTTATAATTTTTTCTTCGGTTGTCATTTTTATCTTCTTTCTTGATAACAGTGTTATCTTTTTAGTTTATGATAACACTGTTATCATAAACTAACAAAAATAGAGATAAATATGCAAGAATAAATGTATATACAAACGATATAATTGTAATTATAAGATAGTGAAAGGACAATTTTATGGATCATACTGCAAATTATGATAAAGATAAAATGTCTAAATTATTTACGACTGGCAATTCTGAAGCAATAAGACTGAGAAAAAAGGATACTGAATTATTAGATCTTAATCCTAGTGATCAATTCATTAAAGAAATATCTCTAGATGGAAGGTCGATATCTTATAATAAATTTTCAAAGATTTCTCAAGAAAATAAAAAAGAAATTGCTAACATTTTAAATGAAGATTCAGACTTGATTTGGGCATTGAAAGATTTATAAAAAACATATTTTTACTGATGGAAATAAACGAACTGCATATGTTGCAACTAAATTGTTTTTAAAGAAAAACGGATATAATTTGTCGCTAAATAAGTCAGAAGGTATAGCATTGATACTAGGAGTTACCACTGCAGCTGACAGTGAGGATGAAATGATAAAAGTTGCCACTATTTTGAAGAGGCATAGTTCTAAATATTAGTAGAGTGGAGAAGCTTGCAATTAATTTGCGGGCTTTTTTGATAAATATGCTATAATTTAGGTAAAGAAAAAGGAGATCCGAAGATCTCCCATGAAGCCCGCTTTAAGAGCGGTGGCTAAAGTTATAAAGTTGACATGCGCCTACTCAATAAACCTGCCAAAGTTATGAATTGAGCGGCGTTTTTGTTTATTTTTTGTTGTGATGATCGATATATGTTAGCAAAGCTAACATAAAAGTACCAAACAACAGCATTAACGAGATGGCCTCGTATACGCTCATCTGGCTGAACCCTTTCTGCTTGATGTTGGTCCATAGGCCTCACCTCCAGGAGGTAAAACAGCCACCGCTCATAAAACTTTCTGCGGATATAATTATAGCGAAAATTTGTTTGCAAAAGAATATAGATTAGTCAAAAAGCTCGCGATTAATTTCGTGGGCTTTTACCATAATTATATTCAAAAACTAGTTCTCTTTGAAAAGTATCATCGTAAGTAGCTGATACTAAACTATAGTAAAATTATTGATATGATAGAGTTAAAAGAGAAAACTTATTTGGAGTAAGGTGGAGGAATTTTTGAAAGATAAAAAAATTCTAAAAAGAGTTAATTATTGGGTTACAATTGGAATAGTTTTAATAATATGTATAGGTATTTTTACATGGTGGAATAATTCTAAAAAGAAAACTCCACATCATAAATTGAAGCCTCAACCTGCTTTAATTGACAACACTAGTACTCGTCCAGCTTCATATACAACTAAAGAATTCAAAAATTTATTATCCCAAAATTATCCAGATATTTATAAAAACTTGAATTTTAAGCAAAAACCAACTTTCTATGTGATTCCTGGTTTAATTCAGTCAGCAGCAATTAAATATACTCCTCCTGGTCAGGGACAACCAGGGATTGCATATGATATGGATCCACAAGGCTTAGCGATTATTGACCATAAATATTTGATTATTTCAGCGTATAGTAAAAGCAAGACCTTTGATTCAGTTCTTTGGGTATTAGACTTTAAGACTGGCCGTTTTGTAAAAACAATTGCCTTAAATAATATTGATCATGTTGGGGGAATTACTTATGACGAAGATCATAAGCGTCTATGGGTAGCCACTATTAATCAAGAGCAACGAGCTCAAGTTCAATCTGTAACGCTGAAAGAAATTGAAAAATATAATTTTAAGAAACAGAAAAAGCCAATAAAATTTGAGCATGGTACTAACTTATCAGCGCCACTTCGAACATCTTATATGACTTATCATAAGAAAAAACTCTATATCGGCTACTTTGATAAGGTCGAAGGTGGTCAGCTGTTTGCCTATAAACTTAATAAAAAAGGACTATTTAAAAAAGATAAAATGCAAGATGGTCTAGCTATTCCTAGCGAAAACTGGTCAACTTATTCTCAAATTCAAGGAATTAGTTTTGATAAAAATGATATTTTACTATCTACTTCATATGGTGATTTAAATTCCCAGCTATTAATCTTTAAAAATAAACTGAATAAGCCAAACTATAATCTTGATCTTTCTGAAGCAGATAAAACCATTATTTTGCCTCCATATATGGAACAAATTATTGGTAAAGATGGTGAAATTTATATGTTATTTGAATCAGCTACAGCATTTTATCGTCAAAATCCTAATTTACTGCATATGGATCGGGTAATTAAGTTAAAAGTTAAATTCAAGGGTTCCGAAAATAGTAAGGAATAGCTATCAAGAGGAATAAATATAAACATATATTGAAAATTAAAACTCACAATTAAATTTGTGAGTTTTTTTATGTTCTAAATTTAGCCGTTCATGTCTTTACTTTTGCCGCTTATTAAAAATGACGATACAGTTCCGACTTATTTAAGTATTCTTTAGTTAAATCAAATAAAGGAAGTAATCACATGCTTATTGAAACTTATAGTTTAACTAAAAAATATGGCAAAAAATTAGCTTTGAATAAGGTTAATCTCAAAATTGATCGAGGTCAATTGGTTGCCTATCTTGGAACTAATGGTGCAGGAAAGTCTACGACAATTAATATCTTAACTGGTCTTTTAAAGCCAACTTCTGGAACAATTAAATACGCGCCAAATCTAAAAATTGGGGTAGTTTTTCAAGATAGCGTCCTAGATGACAATCTAACTGTTAAAGACAATCTGTATCTAAGAGCTAAAATGTACAAAACTTTCTCTAAGGATTGGCTAAAGCAATTAATTGAGCTAATTGGAATTAAGAAATTTTTGAATCAAAAATATGGTACTTTGTCTGGTGGTCAAAGAAGAAGAGTTGATATTGCCCGAGCCTTAATCGGTCATCCTGATTTGCTGTTTTTGGATGAGCCAACCACTGGACTTGATTTACAGACAAGATTGGTAATTTGGAATTTACTCCAAAAATTGCAGAAAGAACAGGGGTTAACTATTTTCTTAACAACGCACTATCTTGAAGAGGCGGAAAATGCCGATCAAATGTACATCTTAGAGAACGGTAATATTTTAGCCAAAGGATCTGCAAGTCAAATTAAGGCCAAATATGCACCAACTAAATTGATAGTGAAGATGAAGATGCTAAACAGCCGCTTCATTCTCAAATTCTTAAAGACAATAAATTTGAGCTAGGTGCTTTAGATTCAACTCAAGCAATTGATTTTTTAACTAAAAATAAAGCCAAAATTACGAATTTTGAATATCACCAAGGCTCAATTAATGATGCATTTATCAAGATTACAGGAAAGGAACTTCAATAATGTTTGCTTTAGTTCAACGAAATATCAAGATTTATTTTTCTAACATCCCTGGCGTAATTATGTCATGCTTTGGAGCATTAATTTCATTCTTTATCTATGTAGGATTTTTACAGAAAAATTTAGAAAGCTCCTGGCCTCAAATTGCCAATGCCAAGCAAATGCTTGATTTATGGATGATTGCCGGAATTGTCGCAATTGCAGGGATTACAACTTCTTTTCAAGCACTAGGTCAATTAGTCAAGATCGAGAAACGCGCACTGCTGATGATATGTGTTTGACTGATCTTTCTCTTTCAGAGCAAAATTTGGCCTATGTTTTGTCTAGTTCAATCATCAGTTTCTTAATGCAAATCATTACATTTGTGGTGATGGATGTTTACTTTACAGCTGTTGATAAAATTAATATCTCACTTGAAAATAGCTTATTAGCGTTAATTTTTATGGTATTAGGAGCAGTTGGAGCAACACTGCTCAATGAAATAATTGTGCTCTTTATTCATTCTTCAACTACGTTTAGTCGTTTATCGGCAGTCATCGGGGCAATCGCTGGATTTGCTGTCGCTACGTATCTTCCTTATGGAACTTTGTCTTCTACGGCGCAAACTTTGGTAAATTAGTCCAAGTAGTTATGAAGCTTCTGCTTTGAGAAGTTTATTTTTAAATAAAATTAGCGAAAATCAAATGCCAGCGAGTGTAAGAAGTACGATGGTTAACTATTTAGGAATTCATTTCAAAATTAATGGCTATCAGCTAACGCGTGCAGATACAGGCTATGTGATGATTGGAATGATTTTAATTTTAAGCCTAGTGATTATTCTTGCTTCACTGGCAATAGGAAAGAGAAAAATTCAAGTTGAAGGTTAAGTTTCAAAAAGATCCATCTTT